>Ga0255779_1004093_pt1 | contig 14210 bp, 8 predicted proteins | sample 011ome_21_FD_179977 | JGI IMG/M metagenome (GOLD analysis project Ga0255779, IMG submission 179977) | Coastal salt marsh microbial communities from the Groves Creek Marsh, Skidaway Island, Georgia - 011508AT metaG (version 2) | ecosystem: Environmental > Aquatic > Marine > Intertidal zone > Salt...
CGTTTGATGTCGTCGTCGTCGTTGCTCTTCTTCTCGTCGTTGTTGTTCTTCGTTTTCTTCTTCGAGTATTCGTACTGTCATTCGTTTTCCTCCGCGCGGTTATTAAGGGGGGTACCGATGGTGACGATGATTTCGACGAACAACAACACGTCTTCGTCGAGCGCGTCGTCGCCGTCGTCAAAGTCGTCATCTCACGTGACACCGCTTTTTGGAAAATCTCTCTCTCTCCTCGTTCTATTCACAAACAAAAAAGAAAGCCACTTTCAGAGAAAGAAGAGAGTTTGCTTTCAAAAGAGAGAGAAAGAGAAAAAGCAGTTTTTGTTTCGGCAGCGGCAGAAAAATGCGTTTCGCGCTTTGAAAGTGTGTGTTATTATATGATGCGCGCGTATAAAGAAAGTCTCTCTCGTTTTTCGAGAGGAGCGTTTCAACAGTTTTCGTAATTGTCAATCGCTTTTTTTCAAGAGGAGTTTTTTCACTTGAGTTTTTCTCTCTCGCTTTTTTTCTCGAACCCTAAACTCGAAAAAGAAAAAAAGAACAAACTGTTGTCTGTCACAAAACAACAAACCGACGACAACAACAATAACAAAGAGAGAGAGAGAGAGAGAGAACTATTAACCATTCATTGTTGCGAGCAGCGCGAAAAAAGAGAAAAGAAGAGAGATGAGGATGAAGTTTTTCGTGAAAGTCTCTCTTTTGATGACGATGCTTCTTCAAATTCGTTTTGTTTCCGCACATATAGAAAGCGATGATGATTTTGGGGAAAAGATGACGATGAAAAAAAGATGTAAAAACACGAACGACGCTCCGAAAAAACAACCGCTGACGTTTTGCGACGACTACCGCTCGCACACGTGTTGCACTTCGAGAGATACGGATAGGATTTTAGTCCATCACGTGGAGATGCAGCGGCAATCGGTATCGGCGACGTGTGCGAGTTTGTTCGGGAGATTTGAGTGCAGCAAATGCGACGCGAGGAACTTAGGAGGGAGTACTAGGAATAATAATAATAGCGAGGATGACGATAGATTTAAAGTCTGTTCCGCGTACGCGAAACAGCTGTATAGAGCGTGCAAAGAGGAATATTTCGTGGAAGGCGCAGTTGGTGGGGGCGTTGGCGCAGGAAGGGGGTCGTCCGGGTTGATTTCGAGCGGGGGTAGATTGACGCCGTGTAAAAGCACGGATGCGATATGCGCGAAATTGGAGGAGTTTAGCGGGAACTGGAAAGAAGCGGTAGAGATGATGGGTGCGAAAGTCGTTGGCAGGACGAAGAAGAAAGCGAGATTGGAGGATGATGAGGACGAATTTGACGACGACAAAGAAGAAGACAAAGAAGAAGAAGAAAGCGACGACGACGACGACCAATCGACGGCGGCTGTCGTAAACGAGTGGTGTTTCGACGGCTCCGTCCCGGCGAAAGTCTTCGAGAAGAAACCATCGAAAACAGACGAGAAGAAGAAAGCTACGGCGAAAGGCTATCGTCGACTCAAAAAGTTTCGATGGAGAAAGTTCCTCACCGCGCGATACTGGCGTCGCGACCAAAGGCTCGTCAAACTCCTTTTCGTCGTCTACGCCTTCGTCGCCGCTCTTCTGCTGTACAAAAGAAACGCCGCGAAAATCAAACTGTTCTTTTGGAAGAGGAAGGTGGAAAAGTTACGCGCGAACGTCGCCAACGCGGCGGAGATGCGGATGAAATCTGCGTGAATTGTGAATTGTGAATTGATGTATCCGTTTAAACCATCCATCGTCCGTGTCTCGATATCGTCTCGTCGCGCGTATTTTTGCACAATTCGCATTTTGAAATGGCAGCACAAAAAGAACAACAAACACCACACACTTCTTTCGCTTGAATCATCAAAACCACACACAGATTCTCGTCACCACGTTCGCAAAATCTTCCGCGAAGATGGTCTTGGCAATATCATCATCGAGCACACCGCGCGCGTGCAGCAGACAATCTTCCCAGTTCTCCGCGTCGTCGTCGTCGTCGTCAAAGTCGTCCTCTCGCGTAAACGCATTCGGGAAAAGTTTCCCTCGGAGCCGCCAAGCGCAAAATCATCATCAACGACAAAGACGACAAAGACAAACACTCCAAACGCCTCGCGCTTCTTCGAAGAAACGACCGAAAAAACAGCGAGAAAACATCTACACCATGCCGGATATCGGAACCACGCCGTACCAAATGAAGGACGATTTACCCGCCAAAGGGCCGGAATTTGACTTGAGCCAGAAAAAGCAACCGCAACCGTATTTCGGCGCGAACGACGAGAACAAAGAGGCGACAACAGAAATTGACATGTCGCCAGCAATGTTCGACAAACTGATCACTATTTTCCGAAGTAAAGACGAGGACGAATGGATTGGCCTTTTGGCGAGCTCGGAGAAATGGTACGATTTGTGCGACGGTTTATTCGCGAGGATCGAAGAGCGAGTCGAAAAAGTGGACGAAGATCCCGCGGTGAAGAACAGGGACGAGGAGGAGTTGTTGTTGGCGAGATTGCTGAGGAAGTTGAAAGAGACGCACGCGAGATGCACGAGTTATCGAGATTTGTTGCAGGAACTGTTGGAAAAAGACGACGACGTGTTGGAAGGTTTCGTCCCTTCGCGACGAGGCGAGTTTACGGCGGAATTTTTTAGCTACGTGACGCACAAAATCGAAAGAGCGCACGAAATGAAAGATGTAGAGTTAACGGCGAATTTAGCGAGAATTGCTTCGAGAGTTTTAGGTATCGTCGAACAGTTCGACGAAGCTTCGAGAGACCAGCAACTCTTGGACACCGCGGCGGAGAATTTCCAAGAACTCCTCAAAGTTGAAACCATCCAGGACATGGACGCGAAAATCGACGAACTCGCCTCCACGGGTAAACTCGACCCGGCGTTGATGCTCACCGCTGCCAAAGCGTACATGTCTGTCAAGGAATCCCCGTACGTCGAAGAGGAAGTGAAAGACGTCATGGTCCATCTCTATTCAAAAATGCGCGACACCGTCGGACGACAACAACCGAAAGAAGTCCGCATCCTCAAACTCGTCCTCAGCGTCGACGACCCGATCGAACAAAGAAACATGCTCGAACAAGCGTTCACGCCAGGACCTGAACTCGAAAACGTCGACGGCAACGAAGACATGCTCTGGTGCGCGCCGGAAAGCATGCTCCAAACCATCGACGTCATTCTCAAAACGAGAGAACAATCCGTCGTGAAGACTTCCTTGGGAGGCGACGCCGCGAGGATGATGACCCCGGAAATCATCGAGAGAATGCAAGGCTTGAAGAATTTAATCGAAGATCAGTTCATTTAATTATATGCTGTAATACTAATACGAACAACAACAGAGAGAAGACGCGCGCATTCGGAGGCATTTTTGCTCTTTTTTCTGCATTTTCATCTCTTCTCTTCTTTATCCAAAATCGACACTTTTCTAAGCCCCTTGCGGATTGGATTACCTTCTGAAGACTTCCTTTTGCGACTCCTTTTTCATTCGAACGCCGACAAAAAGGACGACGAGTTAGTTGAACACTACTTTTTGTCGTCGTCGTTTCTCTGCTTCTTTGTCTTCTTCTTTTGAGAGACGCAGAGTGATAAAAGATGTTGTCGAACCGCTGCGTGATAGGTTTCCTCAACACCGGAGGCAAAGGCGTTCACGGGAATTTAACATCGCTGCGGGATGTGCGACGCGTTTTCGTTTGGAACAACAACAACAGTTCGTCGTCGTCGTCGTCGTCCTGTGAGACGATGAGACGAAGTCAAGGCGTCGTCGTCCGAGCGTCGTCTTCTTCTTCGTCCGACGAGAACACGAATTCCGGCCGAGCGATTCGAACAAAGTTCTTAAACTTTTACGAGAAGAAAAATCACGCGATTTTACCATCCTCCTCGCTCGTCCCGGAGGACCCGACGGTCCTCTTAACCATCGCGGGAATGTTACAATTCAAACCGATTTTCATGGGCCAAAAAGAACGAGAGGTGAAATCAGCGACGACGTCGCAAAAGTGCGTTCGAACGAACGATATCGAGAACGTCGGGGTGACTGCGAGACACCACACGTTTTTCGAAATGCTCGGGAACTTTTCCTTTGGAGATTACTTCAAGAAAGAGGCGTGCGCGTGGGCGTGGGAACTGAGCGTGAAAGAACTCGGGATCGATAAGGAGAGGATTTGGGTGTCCGTGTTTGAAACCGACGAGGAGGCGTTTGCGATTTGGAGAGACGAAGTTGGCGTTCCCGAGGCGAGGATTTTGAGGATGGGCGCGGAGGATAACTTTTGGGCGGCTGGGCCGACGGGGCCGTGCGGACCGTGCTCGGAGCTGTATTACGATTTTAAGCCCGAGCTGGGCGTTGAAGGCGTGAAAGATTTAAACGACGATTCGAGGTTCGTGGAGTTTTATAACTTAGTTTTCATGGAGTTATCGAGAGATGCAGACGGGAAAACGACCCCGTTGAAGAATAAGAACATCGACACCGGGATGGGATTAGAGCGAGTCGCGCAGATTTTACAAAAGAAACCGAACAATTACGAGACGGATTTGATGATGCCGATTATCGAGAAAGCGTGCGCGATGGCAGAGTTAAAGTACGACGAGTGCGACGAGAAACAAAAACGAATGTTGAAAGTTGCAGCGGATCACATCAGAGCCGTGACGTATTTAATTTCCGACGGGGTATTTCCGTCGAACGTGGGGAGAGGGTACATCGTGAGACGATTGATTCGCCGGGTCGTGCGAAGCGGTAAATTATTAGGCATGAAAGAAGAAGGCGACTCGAAGACGTTTACTTCTGCGATTGCAAAAGTAGCCATCGAGTTATCCACCGAGTGCGATCCTAACGTTATGAAACGAAGCGAGAAAATATACGCCGAGTTGGAACGCGAGGAGTTGGGCTTTAAAAAGACGCTCGCCAACGGCGAAAACTTGTTGGCGGATATCATCGCGAGAGCGAAGAAGGATAAAAATGGCGTCACCGGTGCCGAGGCATTTTTGTTATACGACACGTACGGGTTTCCTCTAGATATCACTACCGACGTTGCCGAAGATAATAACGTGGAAGTAGACGTGGAAGGATTCGAAACGGAAATGGAAAAAGCGAGAAACTTGGCGCGCGCGGCTGCAAAAACGGTGGACGTCACCACCGGAGACGCGTTAGCACGCGTCGCGGACGACTTAAACAACGACGAGCATTCTGCGTTTATCGGATACGACAGCTTATTCTCCCGAGAATCGAAAGTTCTCGCCATTGTCAACCCGAAAACCGGGGAGATGCTCGAACGCGCTCGGGAAGGCGACGAAGTCGACGTCGTTTTGAGTCAAACGCCCTTCTACGCCGAGTCTGGTGGTCAAATCGCCGACGTCGGCGTTATGGTAATAGAAGATAGCAACACCGAAGTACTTGTTTTAGATGTTCAAAAAGCCGCCGGTGGGCGCATCATTTCGCACCGCGTGCGCGTTGAATCCGGCGAAATCGTCGCCAAGACTTCCGTTTTAGAAACAAAAGTCGATAAGGATTCCAGGCGAAGAGCGAAAGCCAACCACACGGCTACGCATTTATTGCAAAGCGCATTAAAGCAAGTCATGGGCGACGATGTCTCCCAAGCCGGTTCTTTAGTCAGTTTTGACCGATTGCGATTCGACTTTAACTCCTCGCGCGGACCGAAACCGAACGAGTTGGAAGAAATCGAAGCTTTAGTCAACGAATGGATTTTCGACTCGACGAATTTAGAAGTCGCGGAAATGCCCATCGCGGATGCCAAGGCGAAAGGCGCGACGATGATGTTTGGCGAAAAGTACGGCGACGTTGTTCGCGTCGTGGACGTTCCGAACGTGTCCATGGAACTCTGCGGCGGCACGCACGTCTCCAACACCTCGGAAATTTGCGGTTTCAAAATCCTCAGCGAATCTGGTATCGCTAGTGGCATTCGACGCATAGAAGCCGTCGCCGGTCCTGCCGTGATTGATTTAGTCAACTCGAACGCGCAAGTCGTCAACACCTTGACGAAGAGTTTAAAAATCAAGCCCGAGGAGATCCCCGACCGGGTGAAATCTATGCAAAAAGACTTGCTCGAGCAACAAAAATTGGCGGAAAAGTTACGAGGCGAACTCGCCGTCGCCAAAGCATCGAGTTTGAAATCGTTAGCAGAATCGCATCCAAGCGCGCAAACGCAAGTCTTGGTCGCTAAAATGGACGAGTTTGTCGCCCCTGACGCGTTAAAAGTCGCGTGCGAGTCTTTACTCAAATCCTTGGGCCCGGACGCTCTCGTCCTCCTCGCCTCCGCCTCGGACGATAACACCAAAGTCGCCATCGTCTGCGCCGCCGGCGACGACGCCGTCAAGAAAGGCCTCAACGCCGGAAAAATCTGCGGCGCGACTGCAAAAGCGTGCGGCGGCGGTGGTGGCGGCAAACCCAACTTTGCGCAAGCCGGCGGAAGAGACGCCTCGAACTTGGCCGAGGCGCTCGCCGCGGCCAAAGCGAACGCGTTTGAAACTTTGAATTAAATAATAATACACATATTTATTTATAGCGCGTTAAAAAGAAGAATTGTAACAGTTTGAATTTGAAAATTAGAGCGTGTGTTGCGTGTGTGTGTGTGCGTTTTGTGCGCGCGTATTTATATCGTCCTTCTTTATACGTTTTGCTCTCTGGTGTATTTCGAAGAAAAATTTCGAAACGGGAACGAGAGGAAAATCGACCAAACTCCGCATAAAATTCCACCACATCCGCCCGCACATATCAATGCCGCAAATACAGTACAGCGAAAAATACTACGACGATGTCTACGAGTACAGGTACGCTTTCATTCTTCTTCGTGAGAACGTGCGATCGGAATTGGGATTACGCGGTCGCATCTGCCCGGAAAACGCGGAGAGATGAGAAGATTTTCGTCGGTTCCGCTTATTCTCTCTTTCGTTGTTGTTTGCGCTCGAGAGATGATTTGAAAATTTCAAACGCGAAGGAAGAGTTTATGTCGTGTTCTCATCATCACTGCGGCGCGAGAAAGAAGGCAAACCGGAAAAACGAGAGAGGGAGAAGTTCCAATTCTTCGAGCCCTTCGTCCTCCGCGTCGTCGTCGCTCGGGTGTCGAGGAGGATGAGAGAATATCGCTTTCTTTTTAACGTTTCCGTCTAATCATCGATCTCTCTCTCTTTGAAATTCCTATACACAGACACGTGGTTTTACCGCCGGATATCGCCAAGTGCTTGCCGAAGAACAGATTGTTGAACGAGGTGCGTTTTGTCGAGCTTCGTTTTGTCGTTTTTTCTCGTTGTTTTTTCCCGCTCGTCGTCCTCTCCGCGGAGGAGGAGGAGGATGGATGATGTTCTCTTTTCCTCTCTTCTTTTCCCTTGTGTTTTGAAAATATGCGTCAAAAGCGACGACGACGAGAGAAGAAGAATAGAAATACTCACCAAAACATCTTTCTCTCTGGTTTCAAAAACGCAAAACAACAGACGGAATGGCGAGGATTAGGCGTGCAACAATCTCGCGGATGGGTGCATTACGCGATTCATCGACCGGAACCGCACATTATGCTCTACCGAAGACCGCTGAACTACGGACAAGCGCCGTTGGGAGACGCGAACAAGTGAAGAAAACAAAAATATAAAAGAGAGATTAAGAACCAAAACTACTCGTCATAGAAACTCATAGCCCTGGACGCGAAAGAAGAGGAAGTGGAAGCAGAGGCCTTCTGACTATTATATATTGTAACATTACTACTAAGATCAACAAACACTTTGAACGATACGCAACGACACTTCTTAATTAACTAATGGATAATATATATATGAATAAAAATGACTCTTTCTCTCTCTTAAACTTAAGCAAACTCATTCGGAGGCTGATACGGTGGCGGCACGTTCGGGTCTCTCGGCGTCTCCGTCGTTTGCACGTCGTCTAATCTAACGCCTACGCCTGGCGAAGCGTATGCCTGCTGCGTTCCTACGTGTTGCTGTTGCTGTTGCCCTTCGAACGCGTCGTCGTTCGTCTCTCCGAAATCCGTGCTCCACATTTTCGACCACACGAAAAACTGTGGCACTCGCATGAAGAATAAAAAGATCACGCACGCCAACGTCCACTTCGTTCTTACCGTCGACGCCTCTTTCGCGTACGTGCTCATCCAAATCACGTCGCAAACCGTGAGCGGTAAAATACTCACCGCCAAATATTTCATGATGTTCGCGCTCTTCATCTCGTACGACACGAGCGCCAAAAGACCAAACATGGTTGAAATCGCGCACCATTGGCCTCCGAACCACCCCAAGGCGCCTAATATTCCCAGCCAAATCTGGACGTTTGTCATCAACGTCGAGTATCCCACGCAGTCGGCGTAGGAAATCGGAGGGACGAGACTCGCACAAATGTCCACGATTTTCTTCACCATTTTTTCAATGTATTGACGCGTAATACTACTAATACACTCCCGTCGTCGTCGCACAAAGTCGTCACTCGTAGGTGTTTTTCGCGTTTCTTTCGACAGAGAGAGAGAGAGAGAGAGAAAAGAAGAAGAAGCGCAACAGAAGAGAGAGCGTGTGATATTAAAATCAGCCGAGGAGGGTGATTTTCTGGCAAATGCGATTCCTTTTCCCCCTTCTTAAGTCACACACTCCGAAATTTGTGTATTACGAGAAAGACTCGAACTCGAGACGTGACTGCTCTTGATGATGAGACTTTCTCTGAAAAAAAAGAGAACAAAAAAACATCTCGAGACCAAAAAAAGAAAAAGCTCCCCTCAAATTTTACTCGCAACTGAAACGAACAAAGAAAGAGAGAGAGATACGCGAGAGAAAGAGAAAGATCTGAGATCTGAGAGAAGACCGGAGATGTGTGCTTTACTGACCTCCTCTTCTTTGTCGTCTTTGTCTTCTTCGTTGAATTCTTCGTCGCTTTTATCGCGACGAAGAGGACGAAGACGTGATGATTTTTCCCGCAACCATCATCGCTTTGTGAAGACGACGGCTTCTTCTTCTTTTTCTCCGGCTTCTTCTTCTTCTTTCGTCGTCTCCAGTTTTGCAGTTCATGGGTGCAAAACGAAGCACTTTCGCCGCCGCGGTCAAACGACGGTGATCGTCAGAAACAGCGCGAGCAACGCTCCACCTACGCCGACGAAATCGACGAGTGGGGGAGCGCTTCTGGAAGATGTGCTCAACAAAATGTATTTTCCCGCCAAAAATTTCATCGGAAAGTATCAAACGATGTTCAAGTTTTTAGGCGTGTTCCTTTGCTGCGCGATGGCAGACGTCACGTTTCTGGTGATGTTTGGCAGTCAAACGGCGTCGTCGGTGAAAGCAGGGATGGAGTGGACGCGATGGGTTGGAACGCCTTTGTCGGCGTTTGCGCGCGCGGCGGCGGCGAGCGCTTTAGCCGGATACGCCTCGAGCGTCTGGAAGAAGGATCACGCGTTTTCGAGCAACACGATGCATTCGTACGCGTTGGCGTGCGCGACGTACGCGATGGCGAGCATTTTAGTTGTTGTTGTTCTTCAAGCCGGAAAAGTGAGTTATGGCTTAGCGAGTCCGTGGCAGTTGGTTGGAGCGATCGGTGGGATCGCCGCGGTGACTGGGTTGTTTACCGCCGTGGCGTTTGTGCAAAACGTGATGAGAAGCGCAGCGAAAGCCGGGAGAGACTCGTTGAATAACGAAGCGTTGAGCGCGTCCGTGGATTTTGCCTCTGCGGTAGGAACGATTAAGAAAGCCATGGCGAGAGAGTTTGAGAAAGAAATGACCCGATCCGTGGAGAAGATTGAAAAAGAGATGCGAAAAGCGTTGGAGGAGAAGAAGAGGGCGGAGGAGAAGTTGGCGAAAATTATCAACGAACGCTCGGCGGAGATGCAAAAGATGAACGCGAGAATCGATCAAGCGATTGAAGGAAGAGCATCGGGGAGAGAACAGGGCGCAACGGAAGCTTTCGAATCGTCCTCGTCGTCGCAAAAAATGAAAGCGGAGAACGAAGAAGAGGTGAAGAGTTTGCGGGAGGAGATGGCGAGGATGAGGGCGACGTACGAATCGGCGATGAACGCGGCGCAAAGAGAGTTTACAGAAGCGTTGGAGAAGGAAAGAAATTTAAGCGCGGAGAAAATTGAGAGCTGGGAAAAAGAACAAACGACACCACCACCAGTCGTGCTTTCTTCTTCTTCTGAACCAGAAGGAGGAATGATGAGCGAAGAAGACGTCGTCGCCATGGTGTCCAAGTTGCAAGAAGAAAAAGATCGAGAGATTCAAAAAGTGGTCCAAGCGTTGCTTTCAGAAAATCTCGCCCGAGAGGCGTCTTTGCGGTACGACAACAAAGTGCAGAAAGCGACGAGCGCGTCTGCCTTAGTTGCCGCCCAAAACCAAATAGAAATCGAATTGAGTGCGTATCGAGCGCAAATCGAATCGTACGAGCAAAGGAGTAAATTCCAAGCGGCTGAACGAGACGCGTTGTATCGACTTCAATCGCACGAGTTTGCAAAAACCTCGAAGCGCGACCGGGAGTATACCAAAGCCGAAGCCGAAGACGCGGTCAAGGTACTATACGACGTCATCGCTGATTTAAAAGAGGAACAGTTGGACATCGTTGCCGCGTTGCAAGCAGAGAATGTGGACGCGATCGCGGAGGTATTACACGAAAGAGATGCCGCGGTATCGGCGATTGAAAAGGAGTTGAAGACGATGAAGGCGACGTATGAAAGTTCGTTGGCAGCGGCGCAAGAAAACTTTAAAGCGGCATCGGCAACGAGTTCAGCCATAGATGCAGAAGCATCCAAGATGCTCGAAGACGCGAGGAAGGAGTTGATCATGGCAAAGGCGGAACGAAATGCGTTGTATAAGACGTTACAAAGTGAATTCAGGAAAGATAAAGACTCGAAGACCGAGGACGAGGCGAACGCCAAAGTTGCCGCTTTAGAAGCACGGATCGAAGCGTTGACGAAATATAGTACCAACGACAAACGCGCGTTGCGCGATTTATTCCTATCTGAAGTCGCAAAAGCGAAGAAGATTGGCTCGGAGCAAACGAAACCGATCGAAGAGGCTTTAAGAATGGCCAAAGCAGAGCGAGACGCCTTGTATCGATTAGCGCAGCGAGAAAGTTTGAAGTTGAATCATCAAACGGAAATGGCTGCTTCGGATTTAGAATCGTGGGAGAGAGAGTTGGAGTCGATCGGTGTAGAACTTAGGACGAAAACGGCGACGTTGGAAAGCGCGTTGAACGCGAGTCAACAGAGTTTAACGCAAACCGCATCGGAGTGGTCTTTGCGCCAAAAAGATATCGCCGAATCGTTGGAGAAGGCAAACAAGAGTTTAGAAATGGCAAAAAGTGAACGGAACGCGTTGTATAGGTTGGCAACAAACGAAAGCATGAAAAACTCGGAGCGTCTTTCAAAAGTAAACGCGGTTGACGGCAGGTTCACCGCGGAAATGGAGCGGCTTCAAGGCGAATTGTTGGCGATGAAGAACAACTCCGCGCAAAAGGACGAAAAGACGAGAGCGCAGATGGACAATTTGAAGAAGCAAAACGAGAGCGATGTTTTATTGGCAAAACGAGAAACCGAAAAAGCGAGAGAGGATGTTAAGCAACAAATAGCTGCGATCGAACAAAAACACGCGAAAGAGTTGGAAAATGCGAAAGAGTCGGCGAAGAACGCGGATGCGATTTTGGTGGCGAAAGTTGCTCGGGTGCAACAAGAGACGGAAGCGTTGAAAAAGCACCAGCAAGAAAACGTGAAAAAGTTGGAAGAACAGCATAAAAAAGCGTTGGAAGAAGCGAAAGACGCGTCAAACTCTTCCTCTGCGATATTAGTCGAAAACGTAGCCGCGTTACAGAAGCAAATCAACGACTCGAAAGACGCGCAAAAACTCGAGATGGAGAAGATGATACAAACGAAAGACGCTTTAGTCAAGGACAAGGAGCAACTGAGTAAAGCGGTGGAAAAATTAGAAGCAGACGCGGAAAAGATGAAGGACGTGATCAGTCGACACGGCGAGGAGCTCACTCAAGCGAAGAAACAGTCCGTCCAGGACGTTCGCAAAGAGCTCCAAGACGCCATGGAGAAGGCGAAGAAAACCGCCTCCATGATTGAAAAGATAAAAAACGATAGCGAAGGCAGAATCGTGGAAGCTCGTCGCGCGGCGATTGCGGAGTACGAAAAGTTAGCGATGGAAGAAGCGAGAATTGCGAGAGAAGCATTCACGAAGGAAATCAACGCCACGACTGAAGAGCTGGAACGACGCGCGAAGCAGTTTGTGGAAGCCGAGAAGATTTTGAAGGAATCGAGCGAAGCGAAGAAGTATTTGAGGGACGTTTTGAAAGACGACGAAGAGAAATTATCCAAGTTGCCGAAGTGGTTGAGTTAATTTAATCAATCTTAATATATAATATGCTGTATATTTTTTGCTTCTTCTTTATTATTATTAAAATACGATGTATGTATATGGTACAAAAGAGGTTTTAATTAAAAGCTTCCCAACAAGCTCATCGCGCGGTTTCTGCCTCCCGTCCTGCCCAATCGAGGACTCGCGTTCATTTCTAAGTGCATTCTTCTCGCCAACTCTTCGTCCGTCAACGGTTTCTCTTCCTCTGGTTCTTCTTCTTCTCTTTTATTCGCCTCAAAATTCTCGTTGTCTGAATCGCTTGTCAAACCGCTTTTATTGTTAGTGGTCGTTGTATTCAACAACGCTCCTCTGTCAACGGATGCTTTCGTATCGATGCTCAAGGAGCTTTGCGATTTTTTCTGCGACGCCGTCAACGATCTCGGTTTCTTCGGCGTCTTTGGCTTTTCATTATTATGCGTTGCAACCGTAGCACCAGAATCGTTCGAGCTGTTATCGTTGTTGTTGTTGTTATTCTCTTTTACTTTCTTCTGTTTCTTCACCGGCGTGGAAACTGGAGTGGAGTTCAACGATTGCTCTTTGTTTTTCCTCTTCTTTTCCTGCGCTTCTTTCGCCACGCGCTCGGCGTGTTCCTGTTTCCTCCTCGCGTTCTGTTTCTTCTGTTCCGCGATTTTTCGCATCTCTTTCGCTCGTTCTTCTTTCTCTTCCATTTCTTTCCTCGCTTCTTTCATCAACTCTTCTCTCGATTTCACGTTCTCCGCGCCCGCCGCGTACCTTCGCAATAAATCCCCCAAATCGAGTAACGAAATATCGACGTAATTTTTCCCTTGCGTGTATTGTTTGTCCAAAATTCGGTGTTTTTTCGAGCCGAGATCGAACGAACACTTGAACTTTTGTTCGTATCTTTTTTTGATCGGTAAGTGCGCGGTCGCGATCTGCACGGAATCTATTTCGTTGTTCCCGTTGGTGAAATGCATCATCGTTTGTGTCATTTCTTACTCTTCTTCTCGAGCTTCTTTTTGTGTTAAATTTTCGGGAGAATGATTACGCAGAAGAGAGAAAATTGGCGGCCGCCTTCCCTTCTTCCCTTCGACAAAAAAAAAGAATCTCTCTCTGTCTTCTTCTTCTTCTTCTTTTCGAAGAAGAAACTCTCACGCGATAGTGCAGTACGCAGAGGTTGTTAAGCAGCAGCAACAAACTTTGCGTCTTTGAAAGGAACGAACGACTTAAGAGAACAAAAAAAGAGTGCAGCAAAAGCGCGCGTCTTTCTTTAATTCTTCTTTCTGGAAAATTATTGAGCTGACGCGATCCATATTTTACCGCCTTTCATTTACTTTTTAGGGTTTCGAATTTAACAAGTACAAACTTTATATTTACAAACGTAAACCCTAATTCCTAAATGAACTGCAGCTTTCTTCGAAGGAAGAAAAGAGTGTTTAAAATCCACTGAGATGATTCACTTGAATTACAAATCAAGAACGAGCTGGATCCTCGGATTCGATTTCCGGCTAGCGTATTTAGTCACATAATATCCAGCGCTTGTGGTGTAGTGGTAACACATCAGCTTCCCAATGTTTTTTTTTGTTTTTTTTTCTTTTTTGTTGTTGCTAAACCACCACCCCCGCCGTTTGTGTTAGAGATGGATGAAGAAAAAGAGAAGTCGTTTTTTTGCGAAAAAAAAAAGAAACGTTTGGAAAAAAGAACCGCACACAGACAGCCCCCCCGTTGACTTGACTTGAAGAAGAACAATAAGAATGGGGAAAAAGATATCCGGCGCGCAGAAGAGGAAGAAGAAGAAGGAGAAAGAAGAGCTCGCCGCGGAAATGGAGCGGTTGAAGCTCGGACCGACGCCGCTTTGGACGGGATTGGTGTTGCATCACAAGGATATTTTTGTATCGCATGTGCTTCCGAAATTGAATAGGACA
>Ga0255779_1004118_pt1 | contig 14147 bp, 10 predicted proteins | sample 011ome_21_FD_179977 | JGI IMG/M metagenome (GOLD analysis project Ga0255779, IMG submission 179977) | Coastal salt marsh microbial communities from the Groves Creek Marsh, Skidaway Island, Georgia - 011508AT metaG (version 2) | ecosystem: Environmental > Aquatic > Marine > Intertidal zone > Salt...
GAGCGTCGTCGTCGCCCGAACAACAACAGCAACAACAACAACGAGTAAACGAAGAAGTCGAGCGGTACATGGCGAGAGGAGTCTCCGCGTCCAAAGAAGACGTGCACAAAGCGATAAAAAACGTCAGCAAAGGATTGTTTCCCAAGGCGTTTTGTAAAGTGGTTCAGGATATCGCGATGGACCCGGAATATTGCACGTGCGTCCACGCGGACGGCGCGGGGACGAAATCATCGCTCGCGTACGCGTACTGGAAAGAGACGGGAGATTTGAACGTGTGGAGAGGCATCGCGCAAGACTCTGTGGTTATGAATACGGATGATTTGTTGTGCATCGGGTGCGCGGACGATATATTGTTGTCGTCGACCATCGGGAGGAATAAAGGATTGATTACCGGGGAGGTTTTGACGAATCTGATCGAAGGAACGGAGGATGTGTTGAAGACGATGCGAGAGTGTGGGGTAGGGATTACGAGCACGGGAGGAGAAACCGCAGATCTCGGGGATTTGGTGAGAACGGTTGTGGTCGATTCCACCGTGTGCGCGAGGATGAAAAGAGAAGACGTGATTTCGAACGATAAAATCCAAGCCGGAGATATCATCGTCGGGTTTAGCTCGTACGGGCAAGCTTCGTACGAGACGGAGTATAATGGCGGGATGGGATCGAATGGGTTAACCAGCGCCAGACACGACGTGTTTGCGAAATCTGTCGGCGAGAAGTATCCGGAGACGTTTGATCCAGCCGTGCCGGAAGATTTGGTGTATTCTGGGAAGTATCAGTTGACGGATATCGAGCCAGAAACTGGGATGACGGTTGGAAAACTCGTCCTGTCGCCGACGCGAACGTACGCGCCGGTTGTGCGAGCGATTTTGGACGAAGTTGGCGAGAAACGAAAAGAGGAAATTCACGGCATGGTGCATTGCTCGGGAGGCGCGCAAACGAAAGTTTTACACTTTGTCGACGACGGGTTACAGATTATTAAAGACGACATGTTCGACGTTCCTCCGTTGTTTCGGTTGATCCAAGAGTGCTCAAACACGGATTGGAAGGAAATGTATAAAGTGTTCAACTGCGGTCACAGGCTGGAGGTGTACGTTCCGTCGGTCGGCGTCGCGAATAGATTGATCGAGTGCGGGAAGAAGTTTAACATCGACAGTAAAATTATCGGACGAGTGGAAGAGAAGAGCGGGAAGAGCCAAGTGACGGTATTGAGCGAGTACGGCGAGTTCGTGTACGACCCTTAATGCGACGACGACGACGACGACGACGGTTATTTTTATGTACCGTTATTATTATTGATGTTGTTGAGAGAAAGAGAGAGAGGAACGAGAACTCTTGCGTTATGTCACAGTCATGCAAAGACTCTACTACACGTAACGCATATGCTTATATTATTATATCTCGCACGCAACAAATTAGTATTATTATTATTATTATTAAACGACGGATTGCGCGGACCCACCGGTTGGTTTCTTCTCCTCGCCTTCCTCGATCTCTTTCAGTCTTCGAAGTTCTCGTCTCCTCTTCAACTCCTCGATCGGGACCCCTCTCAACTCGCTCCTATAATACACCAACCAATTCGCCGCTTGCGCTCGTCTCGTCATGTTCGGCGTCAACCCTTCCATTTTAAACCCTTTCCACCCTAACGGTTTCAACTGTTCTTTCAACCCGTTCTTATATTCGCTCGAGACCGATCTCGTCAAGCTCGCGCACGCTTCCTTCACCGGTTGGTCGATTTCCGGGTAATACTTCCTCGTCACCCCAATCACATCCGGCGGTTCTGGAAACCGTTTCGCCCAGTTCGGGAACACTTTATTCGATACTCGCCACGTTTCTGTCGCGGTTAACGTCTCCGGGTCGAGCTCTATCGTCATTTCGTATCCTAAACACCGCCAGACGAGTTTGTTCACCTCCTCGTCTGAAATCTCGGATTGGACGATTCGTAACAGAACTTCGTTCCGAATCGGATCTAACTCGCCGTCGTTCTTTGAAGGGTCCCACGGTTCCGCCCCCGGGGAAAATCCATCATCTCCAGACTTCTTCAGAGAGGAGGAAAAAGAGCGACGAAAAGATGATCGTTTTTTTACGAAAGGCGGCTCGTTGCGACGAAAGCCTTTTGGGCTCGTCGTTGTTCGTCTCTGCGAGAACATCTTCACATCACTTAGGGGAAAGTTTTGCCGCACATTCGCCACTCCAAAACGCTTTTGTTCGTTCCAAACGCGCGCAGCGTAAAAGTCTTCCATCACGCGCGCTGAACGCATCATCACTCGCAGAAATACCAACCCATCGCGCTCGAGAAAGTAAAAGATGAGAGTCACGTTCGCGTTCGTCGCGTCCGCGTTGGTCGTCGCTTTAGTCTTGCGTACGCTGAACTATTTCAGCGATAAGAGGAACAACCCGGTCTCGGTGAAAGCGCAAGTGTTTCTCTCCTGGACTCTGAGCGTTTCTATTTTAACCTTAGTCCCCTTGGACGTGGGGTACGCTCTGTCACAAATGGGAAACGAGGAAAACGGAGGAGCGCACGAACGAACGGACGATGGCAACGTGATGACACACATGTGGGGGGTGACGTACTGGTCGACTTTTTTACTCACGTGGGTGATTTTACCGTTGCACCAGATTTACGAGGACAGCGGAGACTTTACGTTCGCGTCGAGATGTTCGACCGCGCTGAGAGAAAACGTGGTTTTTTACCTCGTTTTAGTTGGGATTTTGGCAATCGGCGCGACTGGGTTACTGTTTTTCGGGTCGCTGGATGCGTCGAGTTTGAGCGCGTACGGTATCGTCGTCGCCAACGCGTGGGGTATTTCGACGGGTATTTTACTCGTCGGGTACGGATTAGTCGAAGTACCGCGAGCGTTGTATAAGAGATCGTTTTTGGACGACCGACCGACGAGGGCGTATAAAAGAGTCGCGCACGTTTCTAGGAGTTTGCAAGAAGCGCACGAAGATTTGAAGAAAGTGTGCAAAGCGGTCGCGACGACGGCGAGGGTGATGCCGAGAAGGCACGAGTTGAGATGGGCGATGGATATCATCGAAAGCGAAGTGCCGGACGCAGAAACATTGAGAATGGATAATAATAATAATAATAATAATAATAATAATAACGGGGGAGGACCGTCCTCGTCGTCGCCTATGCATGCAACAGGAACGAGTAGTAGTAGAAGAGGGTCGTACGGGGAAATGAACGCGATGGGGGTGATGATGGACGACGACGACGACGACGCGATGTTAGATTACGATTACGATTTAGAGAAAGACTTAGCGAGGTTAAGAAGACGATTGAAGCGATCTTTGCGAGTGTACAGACGAACACGAGCGCAGTACGTGGAAGCGGTGGAAGACGCGTTCCAAGCCGAAGCGACGTATCAAACGAGTAAATCTGCGCACGGAAGATTGATCAAACCTCCATCCGCCAGTGGAGGCATAATTTCGCAAGATTTATTACAGAATGGATCTGCGTTACGAGACGGTGGCGGCGTATCGTCGTCCTCGTCGCCCTCGCCATCAATCAGAAGCATAAGAGACTCGATTGAAAAATTTTACAGGTGCACGTTTGAACCGATGACGTGTAAAGTCTTGGCCTTCTCTTTCGCCTTTTTGTCGTTGGCGATTATTTTAGCCGAGAGTACGATTTGGACGGGAGACGCGTTAGGTGAGCACGCCACTCTCTCCTTATTCGGCGTCATCGTAGAACGCAACGTGAATAACGTTTTAACTTTACACATGGCAATTTTCGTGCCTTTGTTTTACGTGTGTTTTTGCGCCTACTTATCGCTCGGTCGATTGGGGATGTTTTCGTTTTACACGTTGGTACCGTACGGAACGGACAGTTTATCTTTGTTATTCAACGCGTCGTTGGTGTGCAGATACTCCGCGCCGTTGGCGTATAACTTCTTAGCGCTGTTGCCGGTGTTGTCTCGCCCATCGGTGCCTCCGACGACGTTCGCGAAGAAAATGGCCGAACACATTCCGGAAGCCGCGCAGAGGTTTAACACGATCGTTCCTGGATTTTTAGCCATTTATTGCGCGTTGATTGCCTTTGATGCGTTCGATGGCATTGCCGGTTACGGATGGAAAATTTTGTGTTGTTGCTGTCCCGCTCGGTTAAGAGGAGGCTCGAGCGGTCGAAGCAGTTTGCACCATCGAACTTCAATCGGCTCCGACGGGTTCGGCTCGAACATGATCGGCGACCAAAACGCGTTTCACTTCGCATCCGCTAAAGACGAAGAGATGGAAGACGACAGTCTCGGGAGGTCCATAGTCGACCGCGAACGCGCGGAAATTGTCGAAGGCGGTCGATTAGGGTGCGCCAATCCGGAATATTACTTCGACGAACCGTCGCCGAGCAACGCGAGAGCGCGCGGGAGTAAAAATTTCTCCTCTTTTACCAGAAACCTGGAAGAAGAACAAATTAGCATCGACGACGACGAGGACAGAGGAGGAGGAGGAGGAGCAGGAGGACGTAACTTAGAAAGCGTAAATTTACTCTCCGGAACTGGCGTGGGATCATCGTCTTCTCCGTCTTCACACGCCAACCGAGACGAGCGATGGGCGCAATCCAAGGAGCGATTGAAACAAGCCACCGCGCGCGCCACCGCGGTCAATAATAACAAAGAACCCGGAGCAAAACAAACCGCGCACTTAGACTCGATGTTCTCCGGCTTACGACCACCGGCTTCGAAACGATAATACTATAAATCTACTACTAATTACATTCTACCGGTACTGCGTTCTATTCTATTTTCGCCAGCGCGAAGCCGTCCACGTACACTTTCCCTTCATCCTCCGCGCATCTCACCTTCGTCTCAAACTCGACAATCTTACCACCTCGCGTCTCCTTAACTTTCCTCACCGTCGCCGTCACTCTCGCGCCGACCGGGCACTCGTTTCGAAACATCGCCGTTTGGCGCAAATATTTCGCCCCTGGAAACGTGCTTCCCACTATCGCCGGGAACATCGAGACCAACAACGCCCCGTGCACGATGTTATTATCATCAGTAGTAGCAGTGCGACTCACGTGAATTGGATTTGAATCGCCGGTTATCTTTGCAAATTGCTCCACGTCTTCTCGCGCGAACGTTCGCGTCTTCGAGAGCACGAGCGCACGTTTTGCACCGTCCTTTTCGTTCGCAGAATTGGATTGAAATCGCTTCGCCGTCGTCTCGTTGTCGTTGCGCGTCTTTCCTCTTTGCGCTTCTCTCGACGAGGACAACGACGAACGCATCGACGTCCTCGTGCAAAAACGCGAGGAGGAGCAAAAATGGAAGCAGAAAAGGGCATGCCCTCGCCTCGAGGCGCGAGGAAGCATATCGAATACTTTTTGTCGCGACAAAAGTGTTCCGCGCAGCGCGTCGCGGTTGTGATGACATTTTAATTGACCTTTTCCCGCCACGTTCTCGAACATCTTCATTTGTACGCGCGAGGGAGGCGAGACTTACAAATGCGGACCAACGCGAAGCAAACGCGCGATCCTTCGTTTCATCGTCGTCTCGACCAAATCGTTGTCGTTCAAAAGAAAGAGGGGGAAGAGGAAGAGGAGGAAACCCCGACGAAAACATCCCGGAAACGAAGAATCGCATCCGAAAGCGCAGACGCGATGCGAAAGCGAAGAACAACGAAAGCGAACGCGAACGAAGAGAAAACCAACAAAAGAGGCACACAAAAAACATACTTCGTCGCGAGGAAAAACGCGGGAATGTCGAACAACGTGTTCAATCTGTATCATCGCGATCGCGTCGAACACGCCTCGGAAGAGGAGGAAGAGGAAGAGGAAGAGGAAGAATCCATCGCCGCTTCCTCGTGGGAAAAAACATCCACCGAAGGAGAGGAAGACACAGAGGAAGAGGAAAATTTTACGCCGCCGCGCAAAATTCGAGAAAAGAAGCGCAAACACAGGTTCCGATGGGAATGCGTTCGTTTGAGCTGGAAATCTTTGGTCGATGCGTATTACGTTTCTGAAAAGGAGGAGAAGGACGCGATGCCGGGACGAGTGTTTATAGCGATTCCGGGACGGGCGTGGATGATGAACTCGAACGAGGAGGATCCGGAGGACGAGAACGACGACGACGAGGATTTGCGGAGCGAATATTCAGGAGAAGAGGAAGAAGAAGAGGAAGACGAGAATGCGAAGGCGCTGAGAAGGACGCGCGAAGACTGCGCGAAGTTTTCGAAAGAAGTCATCAATCGCATCGTGTTTGGCGTCGCGTGGAAGAAAGTACACGAGAACTGTTTGGGTACGACTACTACTAATAATACGATCACTTGGAGCAAGTATAATCGAGACCCGTTGGATACGATGAATACGGACGAGTACGAGGAGGACGTGTACGAGAGAGAGTTGCACGCGAAGGCGAGATTCGATCGACGGTGGGTTTTGGAGGAGAGGGTGAATTGGTTAAACTCGTTTCGTAAAATAGTGAGAAAGTTTAGGGAGGAATCGTTCGGTATCGTCGGCGGTAAGAGTCGAGGTGGTGAAGAAGAAGGAGGAGGAGGAGAAGGAGATGGAGGAGAGAAGAAGAAGAAGAAGGAGAAGAGCGACGCGAGTTTGGGTTTGCAAAAAGCGTTGGTGGAAGACGCGGTGTTTAGAGACGCCGCGATGCAAGCGACGCGGAAGTGGCCTTTACCGGTTGAAGGAGAAGAGAAGGCGTTCCCGATGTACGACGAGTGGGCAGAGAAGGAAGATCCAAAGAAGAAGAAGAAGAAGAAGAAGAAGCAGAAGAAGAACAAGAAGGAGGAAGCCGAAAACGATGGAAGAGGAAAAGCGAGGAAAATAGACGACGAAGACGTCGTAATCATCGAAGAAGAGGACGACGACAAGGAGACGAAGGATCTGGTGCGACTGGTTCAAAATATAAAGCGTAAATTTGGTTCGCCCACTACGAGAGCGCCAGGACCGAGCGAAAGACTACACGAGACACCAGCAGAGAGAGCGAGTGCAGTTATCGCGCGAGATTTATCTTCTCTCGCGATAAACTTAGAAAACTACAAGCGCGCGTTGATTATCTTGATCAAATGCGTGAATGAAGAGAGCGCGAGCTGGGAATCGGCGGAGCAAGAGCTGATAGCGAGAAGAGCGTTGCGACGTCAAATGCAATATTCCTATCCCACCAATCCGCGTAAAGACGAGTTAAAGAGAGAACTCGTAGAAATTCGAAAGAAACGCCTCGAAAATCTCAGATTACAGTCGAGGAACGAGTTCGATTCGGAGAGATACATGGCGGAGCTCTTAACCGAAGAAAAAGAGAAAGAATGGAAGAGGCAAGAGTTGCAGGAGAAGGCGATGGCGACGCCGCAACATTCAACCTACAACGCGGAGCCAATGACCTGGTTTCCTGGCGTTCAAAACATTGGAAAACAAGATGGAAGTAAAAGTAATGATAAAAAGCAAACGACGACGACGACGAAGAAGAAGAAGAAGAAGAAGCCAAAAGAGCCGAAAATCTCGACGAAGAAGGCGAAAAGAGTCCAAAAGAAAGAGAAGAAAAAAAAGGAAACGGAAGAGGAAGAAGTCGTTACCGGGAAAATAGAACTCGAGCACTTAGCTCCGGGCATGTCCATCGAAATCGACTCGGGAGATCCCGAGGACCCGTGGTGGGGAGAAATCGTTCGATTGAAAAAATCCGACGCGTCGATCGAGTCGAAAGACGAAGACGAAGTGGAGATCACGTGGATCGTCAAAAACTCGAAAGGTAAATACGAATATTTGAAAGAAAAAGGAGGTCGGGGTCGCCAAAATGACGTCATCAATGTCTATTCGATTAAAGAGTGCGGGTTTCACTTGCCGTGCGCGCAAGCGTCGCAGAAGAAACGGCAAAACATCGCCGCCAAAAGGAGCGAGCCGCCAAAAAAGTAACGTCCGCTCGATTCTTCGCGAGAGCGTTGTTAAAGGTTTCACTTGACGCTTGAACACAAAAACACACGCACACACGCGCGCGTACACAGAGCACTACTACGCGCAAAACAAAGCAAAACAATGCTCAGAAGAAACACGTCGTCATCGTTCGCATACAAAATCATCCGTCGCGAAAGCTTTAAAGTTGTTAAAAATTTCCTCACTTAAAATGCTTCCGTTATGTATGACTCCTACGAATTCAGCGCAAAATCGTGCGGTTGTTTTCTCCGTCAACAACAAAAGCCTTTCCGCGAGGACGACGAACTCGACGAGACTGACTTTTACGACAAAAACGACGACGCTTCGTCGTGGCGGCAGCAGTAATACTAGCAGGAGCAGCGTCGCGGGTAGGTTTTCTCGTCGTTCTTCTTCTTTGAATTCTTCATCCGCGTTGGGGAGAAAAATGGTCAATTTTGCGGTGAACGAAGCAGATGGAGAAGCAGAGGACGACAGAGACGAGGAGGCGTTCGAGACGGACGAGGAGAGAAGATTTAGCGCTGCTTTTTCTTCGTCCTCGTCGTCTTTTAAAAACGACGACGGGGGTTTTCAACGGCAGCGGCGAACTGGACGGCGGCGGCGAAAATTGAAGAATTCGTTGGACTTTGAGGACGATATCGAGGAGGAGGAGGATGTCGGAACGGGAAGAGGAAGAAGAGAAGAAACAGAAGAAAGAGACGACTACGACGAACGACGACGAGGAAGAGGAGACGGACGACGGGGACAACGGGAGCGAGAACGACGACGACGACGGTCTTCATCGTCATCGTCTTCTTCTTCTTCTTCGTATTCTTCGCCGGCGCTTCCGAACGTGACTTTACTCACCAACGGCGAAACGGAAAAGTGCCTTCCCATAGCGGCGACTTCCAACCAGTACGGATACTTTTGGGGCACCACCGATGCCGCCGTGCAACGCGTCGCTATTTCTTTGCTCGGCGTCGTTTTATGTTCGACTATTAATGATTTTGAAATCGGGACGGCGTTGCAAGTGCCGTTCGCGACATTTTTTCTCTGGGCGCCCATCGCGTTGGCGGCGAGAAGGAACGCAGCCGCGCGCGCAGGCGAATTCGTCGGATTGTGGAGAGCGCGAGTGAAAGACATCGAAGTCGTCCCGGTCGTTGCGAAAACCTTCGAGAACGCTCGAAAAAAATCATCGTCGCGGGGACGAAGAAATACTCGAAAAACGACGAGCGAGATGCTCTTGATTGATTTCATCGACCCAATCTCCTCGTTCGAAGTCTCTTTTCGCATACCAAACGAACGCAGATACGACGACGTGCAAATAGGAGACGCGTGCGAACTCATCGTCTCCTCGGACGACGATTTGTTCCGAAACTTTGTCGCCATTCGGGAGGCGTACGTCCCCGAGTTGGACGTTTGGGTCGGCGAGTACCCTTTTCTGGACAGAAACGGGTTCGTCTTGGTCTCCAAAAGAGTCTCAAACAACTAGAGAGAGAAAGACAAAAGATGTTCAGATAGCTCACAGTTGTAGTCAAATGTTTAGAGAGCGTTTAGAGCGTTTTTACCATTTTTCCTCCCTCACAAAGAAAAGTTCGTTACCGAGAAAAACTCACTTTAAAGAAACAACCAAAGATGTCTAACGAAGATAAATCTCTATCTCTCGCCCGCGAGCGAAAAGCATGGATCGGGTACGATTTCGCGAACAGCTGTTACGCCACCGTCGCCATCGCGACGTTCTTGCCGTTGGTGTTAAACGCGTACGCGGAGAGTGAAGCGTGGCGAGGGAAACTGAAACCGAAAATGTGTTCAACCTTGGACGTAGAATACAGCGAGAAATGTTTGGAGTGTCGAGTTGGAGAGGGGAATTTGCTCTGTTCCGGTGAGGCGTTTTGGTTTTGTGGTCGCGTTGAATCGATTTATCTCTTTTAGAACGCGTAGAAACGCATCAGCCGCTCGCGTTTGTATGCTCTTTTGAATTCTCTCTCTCTCGCTCTAAAGGAGCAGAGGAAAGATATTTTGTGTTCTTTCTCGCTCACATCTCTCTCTCTCTCTCTCTCTCTCTCTCTGAAATCGGATACGAACAGGTCCGGGATTGAATCGAGAAAACTGCGAAGACTTGGAAACTGTGCGCGTTTCCGGCGGGTTTCGTCCGTCCTCGTTCGCGTTCGTGATTATCAGTTTCAGTTGCGTCTCGCAGTTGCTCGTGTTCGCCTTGTACGGGGCGAGAGGGGATACCGGGTACCGGAAGAAAGGGTTGAGGATGACGACAGTTTTAGGAGGCGCGAGTTTGCTCGTGTTTGCGGCGTTCAGCGAACGACACGCGGGGTATAAGCACGTGTTGGCGGCTATATTAGCGGTGTTTAGCAACACCATGTACGGGCTGTCCGTTATTTTTTACAACAGCTACTTGCCTATACTCGCGAAAGAGAGCGAGGCGATTTTATCGGAAGGGAAGGAGGAAGATCACGATTACGAAAACGAATTGAGCACGAAAGGGTACGCGGCGGGTTATTTAAGCGGCGTTCTCGGCTTATTGTTATCGCTGGTCGTTTTGTTCCTCTCTGGTGGTTCCGACGAAGACGCGAGCGATAACAAAGCGTCTTCGGCGTTTCGCTGGTGCATCGTCTTGGCCGGTGCTTGGTGGTTAGGTTTCGGCGTGTACTTTTGCGAAAAATTAAGAGACGACGAAGTAAATGAAGAAGAAAAACAGGAACAGCAAGAGAACTCGGAACTCGCGAGAATGAAAGACTCTTTGGGGAGATTCGCGAGAACCATCGCGGAGGCGAAATCAAAGTTTCCCGTGACGTTTTCGTTTCTGATTTTGTATTTCGCTTACACCGATGGATTTTCGACAATCGCTGGTTTAGGCGTCTTGTACGCTCAGAGAGATATGTGCACGGGGACGACGGGTTTGTTCTTGATCGCGTTGTTGGCACCTTTATCCGCCGCGGTTGGGAACTTCCTCTTTCTCCTCATCAAGCGTAAATTGAACGCCTCGAATCAAGCGATGGTGGTTTCCGCGTTATTTTCAATCTCGTTGTTACCCATATGGGGTTTGCTTGGCTACGTTTCTAATTCGATTGGATTCAGAAACTCGTGGGAGGCGTATTTTCTCGCCATTTGGTTTGGATTAAACCTCGGCGCGATTCAATCCTTCTCGAGAACGTTGTTTTGCGAATTGATTCCGCCGCACCGAGAGAGCGAGTTTTTCAGTTTTTTCGAATTGACCGACAAAGGAAGCTCATGGGTTGGCCCGTTAGTCATCTCCATTATGGCCAACAGCAGCGGCAACTTGCGGCGCTCGTTTTGGTACATTCTCTGCATGACGATCATTCCGGCGTTTTTCGTTTTGCGACTGGATGTCGAGAAAGGTAAACAGATGGTGAAAAGAACGAAACAAATACGCGAAGAAGACGAGGAACCAATCTGATGACGATGATGATGACATACACGTGTTGTGATGAGTCGTAATGATGATTACACTATTTATTTAATTTTATTTATTTCCTTCTCTCTCTCTCTCTCTCTCATCCCCCCTCTCTTAGACTCATCATCATCATCATCCAGTCTTCACTTTTCGTTCTTCGCTCTTTCGCTTTCGTCCATCAACGCCATGAGTTCGGATTCCGGCATCTCTTCCAACCTCTTTTGCATCACCGCCTCTTCGTAATCCTTCAACTGCTTCCCGTACGTCATGTCCTTATTAAAAACTCTCTGAATGTAACTCCCAACCCACAACAACGTGAGTAACATGACGAACGTCAACTGCACGACGTTCCCCGCCCACTGCGCGTCGAACCCGGCGAATTCTTGCAAACCGTAGTAGGCTGCAAACCCTAAACCAGTCACCCCCCCTCCGATGAGCATGACGTCCAAGCGCGTGTACCCGAACGGAACGTCGTCGCCGTCGTCTCGAGTCGCTTTTAATCGATATCGTGTTTGTTTTTGTTGTTGTTGTTTTCTGTTTGGTACTACTAAAACTCGTGAAATGGTGGTCGTCGTCATTCTCGTCTTCGAAGACGACGACGACGACAAAGTCGACGACGACGGGGAAGATCCGTCGTTTCCCGAGACCGCGTTCGTCGTCCTCGCGTTCCTCCCGTTTGCCTTTCCTTTTCGTCCAGACGACGAAGACCTCCTCTGAGCACAACGTAAAGAAAACGCAGGCGAAGAGGTGACCGAAAGTAAAGCGCGCATCTTTATGTCGTCGTCGGGTCGCTCAAAAGTTCAAACGGTGTTCTTCTTCTTTCGCGCGCGCGCGAACGTTCTGACGTCAAACGCATCGCACGAACAGACTTTGCGTTTAATAAAAGCCGCGCGGGTCTTTCGCGAAAGAAGACGACGACGACGAAGTTGCGCGCAAAACACTCGCACAAACTTTATTTAAAGCGCGGCGTTGTCGCGTCTCTCGTCCTCTCTCTCTCTCGCGCGCGTCGTCGTTCTCTTCTCGAAAGCACATCTCGAAACGATGACGAGACGAAGGAACGTCGCGCGCTGCTTTTGCAAAACGTCGTCAAAGCGGCGCGTTGTTTTCGTCGTCTTTTTCGTCGTCTTTGTCGTCGCCGCCGCCTACTCCTCCTCCTCGTCTTTTTCGTCGTCGATCATCGCAAAAAGCTTTCACGAGAAGAAGAATCAAAACCGCTTCGGGAGCGCGCGACGGGGAGGACGCGATCTGTTGCTGAGAAGCGAGGATTCGGAACTGGATTTTCAGTTGGTAAAGACGAAGGAAAAGAAAGACTTTGAAAAGAAGAAACTTTTGCCTCCTCTGTTTTCGCGAGCCGCCGCGCGTCTTCATCATCGGCGCGATGAAGAAGAAGACAAAGAAGACAAAGAAGAAGGAAAGAAAATGTATACCGCGGGAACGAAACATTTGGAGGAGAAAGAACGCGCGTACGTCAACGCGATGGAACAGTTTCGAACGCGAGCGATGGATCGAGATCGGTTGACCGAGGTTGGTAAAGAGTACGAAGAAGAGGTGGAGAAGTTTGAGAAGGAGAATGATAGTAGTAGTAGTAGTAGTAGTAGTAGTAGTGGTAGTAACAACGACGACGGAACGGATGAGAAAACATCGTCGTCTGGATTGACCGTGTTCTTCGGCGTCGCCGGAGGCGAATCGAATTGCGAGTTTACGATGGATAAAGGAAGATGGATCGCGGATCGGTTAAAGGCGAAGAAACTGGTCATTCCAACCTGCGATCATTTGTTCCACTCCGACGCGGATGTTGACTTGTTAGATTACATGATTCCAGATACAGTGAATCATTGTAAAAAAGAAGAAAGTTCGAACACGTTTGAATTGGCGTCCTGGAATCACAACGTCAACACGCACGGCTTGTCTACTGCGGAACGATTTTTCGGCACGAACGACCACAATAATAACGGAGAGAACGTCGAAGAGAGCACGGAAAACGAGTCTAATCCGTCGCACCATCAACAGTTGGTCGCCAAGATTGAAGACGCGTCGCAAAAGAAAATCTTGTGCGTCCAAGTGGGCAACGGCGGATGCGATTGGGAAGGCAAGCAGTTTACGCCCAAGCTCGAATTCGACAGCGTCATCACCCAGGCTCAGTTGAATAAAGAGGAAATCGAAAGTAAAGGGTACGAGTACGTCTACGTCGCCGGCGTGTTCGATTGGCATCCTCAAGACGATAAAGTCAAAGAGTGGCCAGGCCTTTTCAAAATGTGCGATCCGCCTCAATACCAGGAGAAACTTTTCAACGAAGCGCGAGACTCGATCAAGAAATACAACGCGGACCACCCAATAGACCCGGAAAAAACCTTGTGCGCGCACTGGCGTCAAGAAGACTTCGTCGGTAAAGGTGACCCGTACGTCTACGACCCAGTCCAAGGCGCGAAAATCATGTCCGAAAAAGCTGAAGAACACGGCAACTTGAAGGACGTGTTAATCCTCACCAACGACCCCGTCGCCGACGAAGACAAGCAACGATTGGAGACGTTGAAATCTGAACTCCTCAGTCACGGGCTAACCCCACACACGGTCCATCACGACAAACTAAAGCACTCGCACGATGTTTTCGTCGACAAAGCCGCGTGCTTGTTAATGAAAGGTTTTATAGGCACCCGATCTTCTACGTTCAGTCAGAGCATCGCGGAGATGCACGCGTTGCGAGACAAGTATATTTAGAGAGGATTATTCAAAGAGATAGCAGCGGTGGCGAGTACTACCACCGCTACTCAAACGATTCGCGAGGAGGAGGAGGTGCGTCATCTCGCCGTTTATCTGTCACTCCGATCTGAGCGCGAGAGCGGAGAGAGAGAATGAGAGAATTTTTTAGCT
>Ga0255779_1004120_pt1 | contig 14144 bp, 5 predicted proteins | sample 011ome_21_FD_179977 | JGI IMG/M metagenome (GOLD analysis project Ga0255779, IMG submission 179977) | Coastal salt marsh microbial communities from the Groves Creek Marsh, Skidaway Island, Georgia - 011508AT metaG (version 2) | ecosystem: Environmental > Aquatic > Marine > Intertidal zone > Salt...
CTCTCGCAACAAAAGCTCTCTCTCTCTAACGTCACTCTCTCTCTCTCTCGTGAGTTTTTAACGCAGTAGTCTCGGGAGGAAGCCAACGAGAGAGAGAAGGACGCGCGCGTCGTTCTTTTTTAAATAAGATCCTTTCAAAAATCTCTCTCTTTAAAAAAAAGAAAGGTCTCGCGCGGGTTAATTTTTATTTATTTATATGCGATTTCAACGAAGAGCGTCTTCTTCGTTTTTGAATTTTGCGATGATGATGAAGACGACGACGACGACGAGACCTTGCTCTGCCGTTGCTGCTACTGCTTCGAGGAGCAATAATAACAAATATAAGATGATGATGACGACGACGACGTTGATGAATAGAAACGCCACGGCGAGTTTTATTATGAGAAGGAGAAAGAAGAGTTCTTTTTCGACTCTGTCGGTGGCGGCATCACCATCTTCATCGAGAGCAATGACGACGCGAGCGACGTCATCCTCGTCCTCTAGCGCGGCTTCTTCTTCTTCTTCTTCTTCGTTTTCAAAAGATGAAGCGTTTCTTTCCGGCGAGGTGCAAAGGCTCGAAGAATCTCTCATAGCGCCGCTCGAGAAAGGTTTGGCGTACGAAATCAAAACCGGATGTGCGAACGCGAGAGGGAGGAAGTTTGCCAACTTTGAAGAGTTTTTAACGAAGCAGCTGACGTTGCTGAGCGAAAGCGAGCTGGTGAAGAGCTCGAACAAATCGAGCTCGATTGTTCTTCGAATGAAAGAGGATGGATTTTTGTACGGACGGTTACAGGCGAACGAACGCGAGAGGATGTTGATGAACATGAGAGGCGCGCTGCCGATTGTGTTGGCGGAAGTGAATAAGACCTACGGCAGTGGTAGTGGTAGTGGTAACGTTACCGTTGAAGACGAGAGAAGCATGAGCGGGACCGAGAGCAGCACGAGTGGTGGTGAAAGCGCTGAAGTCGTCGCCGGGTGGCAACCGCCGAGCGCGAAGAGAAGCAGCGGTGCTTCTCTGAAGAACGGAGGGGTGTTGTCCTCTTCAACCGTGCGAAAAGAAGTCTCTTCTTCTTCTGTGAAAGCAGAACGACCGAGCAATGTCGAAGATGTGAAAGATAAGAAGATGCCAACTGTAATTGTGTTTGACTTAGAAACGACCGGTTTATCGAAAGAACGCGATCGTATCGTTGAAATCGCGTGCGTGGATTTGTCCGACGCGGCGACTGCGAGCAACGGAACAGAGGTCAACAATTTTCAAACGTTAGTCAACCCGGGAAGGTTCTCAATTCCCTCGCACGTTCAAAAGCTCACCGGTATCACAAACGCGATGGTATCCGCGCCTGATATCCCGAGCTTCCAAATGGCTGCTGAACGATTCGAAGCGTTCATCGAAGCCGCGCGATTGAAAAATAAAGAATCTGGGGACGGCGCGTATAGCGGAGAAGTTTTGATAGCCGCGCACAACGCGAGACAGTTCGACAGCTCGTTCTTGCAAAGAGAATATTGGAGACTCGGCCGCGAAATGCCTTCGCATTGGCGGTTTTTAGACACCTTACCCTTATCTCGATCTGTGCTGAAGAAATCGGGAAACACAAAGTTCACATTGGACGCTTTGAGAGAACACTACGCGATTACCATCAACGAAGGAGACATGATGCACCGAGCATTCACGGACGTTAAAGTACTTTCTAGAATTATTCACCAGCTTTTAGCCGATAACGAGAAAGCAAACACGCGCTTCTCGAAGGATAAAGTAGGATTGTTAGAATCATATTCGTTTTCGCTGGGCGATCCTGGTGCGGGATCTTTGAAAAGACAAATCGCCGCAGCGACATCATCGACGACGAGCGCGTCAGTCAATCAACCGTGGTTCTCCGGTGGTACGACGAGGACGTCCACTGGTGGTATTGCCGATGCCGTCGACGCTTGGGAAAATGTCCGCGCCATGAGCGGCGAGGACTTTGGTGACGATGAGGACTTCAACGGTGACGACGATTCTTCAATCGTGTACAACTTGAAGCAACAAAATAAAGAAGAATCCGAGGAGGCGAAAACTAGAAATCGTTTGAAGCGACCATTTTGGGCGCAAGCGGATCCAATCAACGGGTTTGCGCCACCAACGCTCGATTTTGCAAAGCTTTCGACCACGGATGAGAGCGATAAAGATCTTCAAGCGCTTCGCAACGACATAGACGCGTGGAAAGAGACGCCGATCCGAGAGGCGTTTGGCGCCGGGTCCTCCTACGAATTAGACGAGAAAACTTTGAAAGCGTTAGAAACCGAAGGCGTGGACACTGTGGAAGCTATATTGCGCGTCTGCCCGCGAAAATACCAGGAGTATTCGCCAATGTCCAACGATTTGCGACCGGGCACGGCGGTTTCGCTGCTCGGCCGGGTTGTCAGCGTCCAAGTCGCACCTTTCACTCGTGGACGGTCGAGACAACCAAACGTGATCACGTTAGAAACAGTAGCATCGTCCGAAAGCGACGAGCATGAAGGAGAAGGATGGGGCAAAAGTCCGCAACGGTTCAAGGTGAAAATTTGGGAATATTTGACCAAAGACGTCAAGAGTTCGTTGACTCGAGACGCGATTGTAAAAGTAAGAGGAACTTTAGGCAACTTCACTGGCTCAGAATTTTCTGTAGAGTCTGCGAAGATCTTAACGGACCCTCAAGATGTGACGCCAATCGGCGAAGCCGGCGAAGTCGTCGCCACCTACGCCAAGAAAGCGTCCATGACGAACGAAGAGTGGCACAAAGCTATCCCCCGCGCGCTTGAGTTTTTCTTGAAGAAACTCAAAGGCGATCCGTTGGAGGTTTCTTTAGGCAAAGAAAACGCCTTGTTGAAAGAGTTGCAACTCGTTTCGCACGCGGAAGCTGTCGCGAGCATTCACGCGCCGGCAACGGTGGAACAAGTCGCTCGCGCGAGAGAACGCCTAGCGTTTGAAGAGCTTTTGATTTTGCAAGTGCAGTTGATGGGTGAACGTAAGCGCTTACAATCGTTAGCCGCTGAGAATGAAGGCGAAAGCGAAAAGGAAGGCATATCCATCGTTTCCACGCACTTGTGCGACCAACTGCGAAAAGAACTCTCGTTTTCCTTGACGCGATCGCAAGACCAAGCTTTGGAGGAGATTTTAACCGATATGGCTGGTCCGGCGCCGATGTTGCGATTGCTTCAAGGTGACGTCGGGTGTGGTAAAACCGTCGTTGCTGCGTTGGCGTTACTCGCAGCAGTTGGTGCGGGACACCAAGGCGCTCTGATGGCTCCGACGGAAGTTTTAGCAAATCAGCACTACAAAACCTTATCGGACTTGTTGAGAGAAATGGGCCCAGACGCGCCAAAGTGCGAAATCATCACTGGGAGCACGAAGCAAAAAGAGTTGAAACTGATTTACGAGAAGATTGAATCTGGAGACATTTCCATCGTCGTCGGCACGACATCGTTAATAAACGAAAACGTGAAATTTAAATCGCTCGGTTTAGCTGTAGTCGACGAGCAACATCGCTTTGGCGTTAATCAACGCGCGAAACTCCTCTCCAAAGGCGGGGAACCGCCGCACATGTTGACCATGTCCGCAACGCCCATTCCGCGAACATTAGCGATGACTAAATTTGGCGAGATGGCGTTATCCGTCATAGAAGAGAAACCCGCAGGTCGTTTGCCAATCTGGACGAAAGTTCTCGACCCGCCTGAACACGAAGTCGCGTTTGAAGCCATCCAAGAAGAAACGCAAAGAGGCGGTCAAGCTTACGTCATCTTGCGTTACGTCTCGGACAAAGATACGGAAAAGAATCAAACGAAAGGTGCGGAGGAAGAGTTCGAGCGCTTAAAGCTGAAACTTCCAAACGTCAAGTTTGGTCTTTTGCACGGCCAACTCTCCTCCGAGGAGAAACAAAGCGCGCTAGATCTCTTCGCCAGCGGAGAAACGCAGTGTCTCGTCGCCACCTCCGTCGTCGAAGTCGGTGTGGACGTCCCGAACGCTTCTCTAATCGTAATCGACGCCTCCGGTGGCGGTGGTTCCGGTGGTTTCGGCCTCGCCGCTTTACACCAACTCCGTGGTCGCGTCGGTCGCGGCTCTCGCCAGTCCCGCTGCTTCCTCCTCAACACGCCAAACCCGGACGAAGACCGCGAAGAGCGCGCTCGCGACCGACTCGCCGTCCTCGAAAAAACCAACGACGGCTTCCGCGTCGCCGAATCGGACTTACAGCTTCGAGGTGCCGGCGATCTCTGGGGATCCAAACAGTCCGGCAACAGTGTTGAACTGTTCCACGCCAGTTTAGCCACGGATTTATATTTGCTCGAAAGCGCTCGCAAAGCGGCGGCGGAGCTCGTCGCCGCGAGCGAAGTCGAAACGTCAACGAAATCCGCGACGCTCCCTGCACCCGTGCAAATCGCGCTCGAGAAAAGAGCTGTCGTAGATTTAACCTTAGAGGCTAAGTTTTAAAAAGCTTTATGATATACACATATATAGCGTGCGTCGTGCGCTTCCTTTTTTATTACTTTTACATACAGGTTGATTTTTTTTACTTTTTTCCGCTCTGATGAGAAAGATTCCACTCTCTCGAAGAGACGCTTTTTCCTCGTTTTCCCTCGTCACAGAAAAAGAATAGGATGGGGTGCGTCTCCTCCTCTCCGAGCGGCAGCGACCGCGCGGCGGCTTCGCAATCGTCGGTGGAGGTGAACGCAGCCGGTGCCACCGGTGGTGTTTCTTCTTTCTCTTCCTCGCGAGGAGGAGGAGGAGGAGGAGGAGGAGACTTTGAGAGAACGGACGACTTTGCGTTTTTGGCCGGTGGGGAAGAAAAAAAGCGCAACATCACCGTCAACGGCGCGAACGCGCGCAAGGACGCCGCTGCCTCTTTAATGAACCAGGGAACGACGACGACGACGACAACAACAACAACATCAACGACGGGTTTACATGGTCATCCTCCCTCGGAACGCGCGAACAACAATAACATTAACAGCGCTGTTTCGTCTTCTTCAGGAGGAGGAGGAGGAGGAGGAACGACAACAACCACCGCTTTTTTGCACAAACAACAACCGCAGAGAAGAGGAATATTAAAAAGCGCCAGTCACGATCGATTGGGATCGAACAATCAAACGACGCCACCGCCGTCACCAAACTACGAGTTTTTGTTATCGAACGCGGTGAGTTTGCGGGAGGATGATACCTCGAAAGAGACGACGACGACGACGAATAATAATAATAATAATAATAATACGAGCGGTAGTAGTCGGTTGAAGAAAGCGAGCAGCGCGGGGACGTTACAGATTGACCTCTCTCGAGTGCAGCACCACGGGAACAATAATTCCGCGGAGGAGACACAGAACACGACGAGTAGTGGCGCCTCTAGTCCGGAGAGAAACAGCGAGTCGTCGAATATATTTTCGAGACTTCCTCCGTCTCCGACGGGGACTAGAAGCGGCGTGAAGCGGATATCCTTCGCCACAGATTTAGTGGAGGTGATGGATGACGACTCGCTGGTTGAAGAAGAGGAAGAGGAGAAGACTAGGCACTGGTCGACGAGTTTGTTTCGAGGGAGTAAGAGAGATAGCGAGGATTTAGCGGAAGAGATTGCGAACGCGAAGAGAGGAGAGAATAGTAATAGTAACAAGATTCTCGGATTGAAGAATAACATTTTTAGAGCAAGCGGCGGTGGCGGTAGTGGCCGTATCATGAACGTGGATAACTCGTTCTCATCGGAGGATATCGACGTCGCGAAAATGTTTGAAAATGAAGATACGACGACGGAAAATGGCGGTGGAAACGATAATTTTGAAGACGAAGACGACGAGGAAGAAGAGTATTGGTTCCACGGGATTTCCGTGAGTACGCAGAGAGCTCGGTCGGAGGTGTTACACGCGCGTTTGCAAGCCGCAGAAGGCGAGGCAGAACGTTTGAGAGAGAACGCAAACGAGAGTAGGAAAAAGTTAGTAGAATTAATCATCTCGGCTGGGATCACTCGGGAGGAGTTGCAACCAGAAATTGAAGATTTGAGAGAAGAAATCCGTAAAGGTAAGAAATCTGGACGGACTTCGAGCGTGGAAACGATGGAGATCCAAGAGGAAGAAGGAGAGAAGCCCTTTGTGTACGACAGCGAGCGTATCGCAAACTTATTGCACAACTTTTTGGAAAAGATTGAAAGCTACGATTCAACCACCTCTGCGGCGGCTAGCGGGGGATCCTCTCCAACTAACACCGGTAACAACACGTCACTCGCGGCGGCGTCCTCACATCCGGGAGAGCGACAACAGCCCGTCGCTTTGACTATTTTAACGCATTGGGCGAGAACTGGTGATGCCGAAGCCGCGTTATCGAGAGCAGAGTTGGAAAAGTCGCGTTTGGCACATTCAAGCGCAAAGTGGACGTTACAATCTGCCATGCAAGCGGTGAAGGATACCATGACGAGAGAAACCGTCGTGAAGGAGAAATTAAAACGCAGACAGAAAATCTTGGAGATAGCAACCAAAAGAAAAGAGTTAGCGCACGAAGATTTGAAAACCGCGGAGAATCGATTGGAGCACGCGCAAGAAATCCGGACAAACATGAACGTCGCGTTGGCAAAAGCCGTCGGAGATTTTGAAACGTCAAAAGCCGCTCTGGTCTTGTGGAAAAAAAGGCGCAATGGTGCGATGATGACGTTTAAAGACGCCATCAACGAACTAACCGAGGAAACGGTCATTGAAGTTAATTCTAAAACGAAGGAGTTTTTCACGAGAGCGACGAAAGCTTCTGAGGCGTTATCATTAGCGTACACCGCGTTAGGCGAACGATTACAAAGGGCACTCGATGAAGGCTCGAGACATCGTCCAGAACCGAAAGATGAACAGAATTCACGCGCGTTGAACAACGACGCTCGGGCGGCGTTCGTCGCACACAATCGCGCGGAACAAGCCATGAACGCGCCGATTTCCTTGCATTTTGCCAAACTCAACGCGTTAGAATCATCCACAAGACACTTGTTAGCTGAGTGTGAAGAGCAAGTCACCAAGGGCATCTCGCAATTCTACGAAGCCTTTCGCGTGGAACGAGAAGCGAGAGAGAAGTCGGAAACGGCAAACTTGGACGCGAAGATTTGCGAGACGACTTTAGAGGTTGCGCAATCCTATGCGCGAACCGCGGACAGAGCGTACGATGACGCTTTGTATTTCGCGCAAAGCACAATGGAACAAGAAATACGGGAAGTCAACGAAGCGATGATTGTGACGAAGCGTCGATTAGAGGAAGCAAGACAAAACGAGCGATCGGCCCAAGCGCAATTGTCCGAATCGATTGCGAGATGGGGTAAAAAGAAAGCGCTGATGGGTAAAGATAACGCTAAATCTCCATGGAGAGCTGTCACGAGAGCAGTGAACGACGTTCACGAACTTTCTACCGTCATTCGAGGACGGGAGATGATTGCAAAACCCGAGGACGATAAAGTGCCGTTCCCCGTGCATTATTTGAAAGACGAAGATGGGGTCATGAAGACTCAAATGAGCATGGAAAGCATTCCAGAAATGCACACCAACTCGAAAGTTTCGTTCAATATGTCCGAAAGTCCTTTACATCGTTCGTTTTCCAACAATATCAGCAATAATAACGCCACGCAACAGCACTATCAAAGCGGTTCTCCCTCAACGACTGCTGCTGCTGCTGCGAACGGAGAACAAGGCGTCGGCGGCTCGATGCTTCGCCAAACCGATTCGCAAGCGTCCATTGCATCCACAAACTCCGACCTTGAAAGTCTCATGCAGACATTATCGGGTGGAAGTTTAACTGCACCAGAAGCAAAAAAGCGAACCCCTGTGCTCGATAAAATCGATAAGCAAGCGGAGGAGTACGAGAACGAAGCCGATGTTGTCCGCGCCACTCGCATGGTCGAGTTGAAAGCTCGAGAGTCGGTAGAAGACTTCAGCGGGCACGCGCACCAAAACGGTACGTTTTATTAGCGCATGCGTCTCCATACGTTCATACTGTAATTGTTCATATATCATTATTTTGTATATTATCAGGATTAAAAACATTGTATTCTTCATCTTTGTCGTCGCCCAGCGAGACGCGCAAAAATTATTATTGCGAATCGCAGCGCAAAGAACTTTTTTAAAAAACAACTCTCTTTCTTCTTCTCACATAAATGTAAACATACATATATTAAAGCTTCGCTTCTTCTTCTCAACCTTTGATGTCAAAAGCCACACCGGTCTTGTACGTCTTACTCGCCAAATGCGCTTGCACCACCACGTTCGCTTTCGCGCCGTCGCAAATCGAGAATTCCTTCGCTAAATCCACCGTCCCTTGGCTGTTGTACACCGCTCGCGCTCCAGAGTTGGAGTTTTGCAAACCGACCGCGTACGCCAAAGACCCTGAACTTCTTCCAACGACGCACTCAATCGCACCGTTTACATCTGCGCTCAATTTTGTGCTCATTCCAAACTTCAAACGGTCGAGACCGTTATCGGCAGCCACGGCGTAGGTAGTGTCGCCTTGGCACTTTTGCAGCGCTACCCCGTACGATTGGACAGCCCCGGAGGTTGTCAGCATCCCATCCACGCCAACAGACGTCCCGTTACCCAAAACGTCCGAGCAAACGTTCACGGACACCGCGTTCGGCGATGGCAACGCCATCTCACACTTCACTCCAACGCCCCCCGTCGCGTATTGCAAACTCGCTTTTTCCAGCACGTTCGCTTTCAATTGGCCGATTTCAGTCACGTTCCCCGTCTTCAATTCAACTTTCATCCCGCTCAAAACGATATCTGTCGCGGTTAACGTCGCCAACACACTTCTCGCGTTCGCATCTAAAACGATGTCTGCTTTGATCCCATCGATCACATCGCGAGTGATGGTCGTTTTGTTCGACAACGACGACGAAGAGGTGTTGACGATGGTCTCCGATTTCGTCGAGCTTCCCGGCTGCGAGACAGTTATTTTATCGACCAATTTTAAATCTTTCGTGAGGACGTTGGATATAGATTTGCCGATTTCGGAGAAGTACGTCGCCATTATTAGTTTGTTTGTCGTCGGTTTGATTTGTCGTGGTGTGTTATGCTCGTGCGCGCGAGTATATCGTGAGGTCTGATTAAAACACACGAGAAGAGAGTTAGTTAATTGAGAGTCAGAAACTGAGGGTTTTTAATGCTGACTCACCCCAGGAAAAAATGTTAGAACCCCTCTTATACATTCACAGAGCGCGAACACGCGACGAATATACGAACAATAAAATTCAAATTATAGTACCAATGGTGTATATTTGTTGTATATTATAAATTAAAAAGTCACATATCTTTTTCGTCGTGTATCGTGTACTTATCTATGGTATGGTAATTTCTGTTGTTATATGTGTGTGTGTGTGTGCGTGTATTTTATCACCGCCTGCCCGGCCCGGCGCCGGCGCCGTAGTAGCCTCGACTCACCGGCGGGGTGGTGCCGTATTGCTGAGAGGAGGAGTACTCTCGAGTGGTTTGACCGCCTTTCGTGGTGGTTCTCGTTTCTGAAGTATCTCTGTACAACGGTCTGCTCTCGTCGTTGTTGTTCATTGTGTTACTACCCCCGTATCCCCCGCTATTTCTTCTAGACGATCGTCTCAATCGATATCGAACCCATCGTCGGTACGCCGCGCGCAAAATCAGGTAGATGACGACGACGGCTACGCCACCCATAACGGCACCGGTAATCGCGTCCGCTTGGCCAATGGTGAGGTTAAAAGCATCCACGAGCCAGTCGCGACCGCGTTCAAATGCGAACTCGATTTTGTTGGCGGTCCAGTGGATGGCGTTGCGCACCGGTTTCGGTAGGAAGCCAAAGTATTCGTCGTATTTGTTCTTGCGCTGCTCGATTAAGACGACCCCGACATCGTTCACTAGCGCCTGAGCCCCAGTCGCTTGAAGTCGAGACACGATGGCGGCGAGAATGTCTGGGTCGGAGAAGCGTTCGGCGATGAGAAGCTCTTGCGCGTCGACGTCATCGGTCATCACAACGATGCGGATTTCCGTCGCAGTTTCCACAGTATTCGTCGTCGTCGTCGTCGTTTCTGTCGTTTCTGCCGTTTCTTCAGCCATGGATGCCGCAAAGTTTTTGCTCTTGGCCATAGCCATGGGTTTTGCACTCGATGCTTTTGCCGCGGTGGAAGAGGATGAAGATGCTTTTTTGACGTTCGCAAACGACTTCGAAGTGCTCTTTCTGCTCGCCAAGGCTGAGTTCAAAGTCGCGTCTTTCTTTGCTTTTACTTTATTGATGTACTCGTTCAAGTAGTCTCGGTCGTCGACGCTTGTCTTTGCCGCGAGCGCTTTTCGGGGAGCACCAGAAGAAGATGCGCCAAGCTGAGGTCGTGATTGCGCCAAACCGAGTGCAGCAGCGCGTCTTGCGATAGATCGGCTTCTCAATACCGCTTCTTTCGCTCTCGCTTTGACATCTGCGACGTTCTTCTTCGGCGCTTTTGCCAATGCGGCTTCTTCTTCGCCCAAGACGTAATCTCTTATGGACACGAAGATCACGTCTTCCGTAGTAACGTCCAATGCCTCGGCAAAGACGCTCTTCGCAGCAATTTCATCTTCCTCCGTGAAGTTCGCCGCCGTGACGCCTTTCAAGACAAACTTTGTTTCCACGGCTTTGCCTTCATCGACGGCGAGCAGCGCAGCGGAGATTTCATCAATCGTTTCTTGAACTGGATACGACTCGCCCTCGCTGGAACCCTTCGCTTGCGATTCGCGACGAAGATCAATACCTTTCGACGCGCTGACATCGACTTCAACGATTGGGTCGTTGACATCGACGATATTGTTCGAGTCTCGATTCTTCATAGTCGTAACGATTGATTTGTCTTCGTTTGCATTCGTCATGGCATCTGCCACCGCTGGCGGCGTACCAGCTGGCACTTCAACTTCTTCATCGTCGTTGCCAGAGAAGATGCTGCTAGGTTCGCTGCTGCTGCTGCTGCTGCTGCTGCTGCTGCTAGGTTCACTGCTGCTGCTGCTGCTGCTGCTACTGCTACTCGAAGTCGTCGTCGTCGAAGATGAGGACGAAGAGGACGAAGTAGAGGAAGGAGAAGAAGTATAACTCGAAACGCTCGAGCTTGAATCCGTCGGAAACGACACTTCAGACTTCAACACCGATTGCACCTCGTTCTCGCTGTCTTCTGCAGTCGAGGCGAGATCTTCGTCGCGGGTATCTTGGTCGTTGATTACTTCTTTCAATACTTCTTTTGATTCTTCGATGGCTCCATCGATATCCTCGACCGTCGCTGCTTTGTTTGTGTACGGCGTACCCGTGGCGTCGAGGTTCTCCTTCTCCGCCTCGATTTCCTCCGCGCGGTGTTGCAAATTTTGCTCCTGGAGCTTAAATATCTCACTCATGGCGTTCGCTTCTTCGACCAATTCAATCTTCTTATTAATCAAGTCCAATTCTGCCAACTTTGCTTGCCTTTCATCCATCTGGTCGACGGTCTCGCCGAGCGTTTGAATCTCCTCTTGCAACTGCTCTTTTTCAGATTCGTAGGTGGACATTTGCATTTGCAAACGCGAGTTCTCCGCCTCTAATACTTCTTTTTCGGAGTTTGCTTGCGCGTGGTCACTTTCAACTTTACTCAGGGCGACTTTCGAGGCAGTGATCTCATCGTTTGCATCGTCTAATTGCTTGGACAATTCTTCGACGTCGTCTTTGTAGTTTTCCGCGTCTTCCTTCGCGTTCTTGTAGTCAGAATACACCTCATCAATCTGTCCTTTGGCTTCGTCCAACTCATCTTCCTTGTCCTCCAAAGCAGTTTCGGCTTCTTCCAACTTGGCTTGCAACTCTTCAATCTGAGAGGCTAAGTCTTCGGCTTCGGAGGTGTCCGGCTGCGGCACACCGGCAGCGTCAGCTTTCACTGCCTCCGACGCGTCGTTCAACTCGCTCATTTTCGACTCCAACGCCTTGTACTCTGATGAGGTCGAAGACATCTTTGACATCGCGTCCATCACTTCCGTTTGTTGCGCCATGATTTCATTTTGCGCGTTGATTGCTTCCAACTTAGTCGTCAACTGTTCCAACTTGTCCTCCAATTCTTCTTGCGTCATCGGCTGCTCCGTTTGAATCGCATCGAGCTTGGTTTGCGTGAGCATCTTTTCTTGCTCCGCGATGCGAATCTGTTGCTCGATCTGCTCGACTTTGTCTTGCGCTTCCTCGATTGCGATTTGCTCTTCCAAAGTGTTGTTCTCGTCTTTGACGTCTTCCAACTCTTCTTTAATCTCGTCGCAATCGTCTTGACTCATCCCGGCTTTCGCTTCGCGAGTATCCTTGGGCGTAAATCGGCTCATGATGGAGGCAACTTTCGGTCGCACAGACGTGTGCGATACAGAAAACGGATTCGTCGCGTATGGGTGCGCGACAGAAACTCTCGACGATGTTGATCGAGTATCATATCCCGTCGTCGACTGTTTACCGTCGCTCGATCTCGATGCGAACATGTTCGCGTACTTTGCCGCGATTGAATTCTTGTTCGATGACGCAGATTTACCAGACGTAGACGCGTCGCGACTGTACAAAGATCGAGCCGAAGAGAGTAAGTCTGAACGTAAAGACGTAGACGCAGACGTAGATGCAGACGTAGATGCGGATGCAGATGAACTAGCACGTGGTCTCAAATATTTTTGCGCGCTCGGCGACAGCGAACGCATGGAGTGCGAAGTCGTGATCGGCACGTATTTGGACTTTTGCACGGTAGTCGCGGTGAGAGAAGATTCCTTCGAGCCCGTCGCTGCCATTTTTGAGGACGACAAGGACTTTTCCGTCTCTTCGCTCGCCTCTTTCAACAGCTTCTCGGCTTCAACTTCCATGTCGATCGAAGAAGAGGTCGAAGTAGAAGCTTTAAGGGTAGAGGCGATCGGCTTCTTCTCTTCTCCTTCATGCTCAACTTCTTCTGCATCTAAATCTTCTCCATTCACCGTCTTCCCAGACTTCAAGGAGGACTTCAAATCCTCCAAAGATGGATCTTCGTCCGCGCGGGCATCGAGCGCCGTTTTCACCGCCGCGGAGAGATCGCGTTCACCGCCGCTCGTCGCCGCGGAAGAAGAAGTCGCGGAGGAAGCAGCGGCGTCCGTAGAACCACTCTTCGTCGAAAAGTACGCGTCCAACGCGTCTTTATCTGAAATGTTATCTTCTGATTCTCTGCGCGCTCTCAATTCTTCCGCGCTTCGCGCAATCTTCGCGTCCGCCGCCGCTTCGCCTTTCGCCTCGGGCGCCGTCGCCGTGGAAGAAGCAGAAGCAGAAGCAGAAGAAGAAGAATCATCAGCCTTTGACGACGACGACGACGACGACGACGGCGAATCGAACGAAAAGTACCCGTCCAGTTTCTTCATCGTCTCGTCCGTCTCTCGATCGTCTTTTTCTCTCTCCGAATCGCCCTCGGACAAGTCAATCTTCGAAGAAGAAGAAGAAGTAGTACTCGAGCCTAATTCTCCCGAAGAAGAAGAAGACGCGGCTTCATGGCTCACCCCAACGACGGTCGGCGGTTTCGGGGGCGGTAAAACATCGCCGAGCTTCGCGGTCTTCCTCTTCTCATCTCTGCTTTTACTGTTGCGGTAACTGTTCGCGTTTTTCTCATCGTATCGTCGCGACGACGACGACGCTTTTCCCGAAGAAGATGTCCTCGACGACGACGACGACGACGATGATGCCGCGAAGCCGCGGGTCGACGCATCGCCTTCTCTGTGCAAAGACGAAGAAGAAGCGATTTGGGACGTTCGTAATTTCGCTTCAACGCCGACGGCAGAAGAGGAACAACAACATCCAGCGGCGACGACGACGACCGCCCCCGCGAGTTTGAGCGCAGAAGGTGTCGTCGTCCTCGTCGTCGTCCTCCTCCTCTTCTTCGTCGAGTTGTTATTCTTCACGTTCATCATCGTGCGTGTTCTGCAACAAAAACGCTCCGTTTGTGTCTGTCGTTTTTTTACTTTAGAGGGAAGAAGAAAAAAAGTCAAAAAAAAAAAAAGAAAAACCCTAAACAAAAAAAAGTTTGCAAAACCCTAAACAAAAAAGTTTTTGCTCCTCGAGGGGGGTTTTTTGCTCCTCGTTTTGGGTGTTAGTGTACACAAAAAGAAGCGAATAAATAATGGCGCTGAGAAGAACCATCGGAGGTGAGGAAACTCGACGACGGACGACGCGATGATTGGCGACCGTTTGCACGTGGCGGCTTCTTTTTTCTCGTTCG
>Ga0255779_1004140_pt1 | contig 14107 bp, 10 predicted proteins | sample 011ome_21_FD_179977 | JGI IMG/M metagenome (GOLD analysis project Ga0255779, IMG submission 179977) | Coastal salt marsh microbial communities from the Groves Creek Marsh, Skidaway Island, Georgia - 011508AT metaG (version 2) | ecosystem: Environmental > Aquatic > Marine > Intertidal zone > Salt...
TTCAAAACCCTTCAGATCCATGCATAGACCCCGCTTGCATTCAGTAGGCCCTTTTTCGAAAGCGACCCCTAGGCGAAGTCTAGAGTTTCATGACATGCGCGAATGGCTGCTACCTCACTGTTTGAGGGAGATTCACGCACTCTGACCTGCTTTACTTCAATTCGTATCGATTACACCTCCTATTCTTGATTCAATCTCTATGAATAATATCCACATCTATGTCCCAGTACTCGCGGCCTTAGCGGCACTGATATTCGCCTTAACAAAATACCTCTCAATCATGAAGCAAGATGAGGGTAGCGGCGAAATGAAAGATATCGCAAAAATGATTCAAGATGGAGCCTTCGCTTTCCTGAAGGCGGAGTACACTTGGCTCGCCGTTTTCGTCGCCTTCGTTTTCGTGGCGATCGCCGTGTCCCCAGCTGAATTGGGTTTAGGGATTAGGACTGCGGTCGCATTTCTATGCGGAGCGGTAGCATCCGGTTTGGCAGGCTTTTTTGGGATGCATACAGCAACGCGTGCCGCGGTGCGAACGACTCGGGCGGCAACCAAAAGCGTGCAAGGGGCCCTTTCGGTCGCTTTCAACTCTGGCTTGGTCATGGGATTCTGCGTGGTTGGACTTGGATTAGTTGGCATCTCTGTATTGGTTCTGGTTTACATTGGCGACGGAATGGTTACGGAGCACGTTCTTGAGCAAGTCTTGGGATTCAGCTTCGGAGCGTCATCCATCGCGCTTTTCGCCCGTGTCGGCGGTGGCATATTCACCAAAGCGGCCGACGTCGGCTCAGACTTGGTCGGCAAGGTCGAAGCGGGCATTCCCGAGGACGACCCTAGAAATCCAGGTACCATCGCCGACAATGTGGGTGACAATGTGGGAGATGTCGCGGGCATGGGCGCAGACTTGTTTGAATCCTATGTCGGCTCGATCATCGCAGCGATGACCTTGGGGGCCGCGTTGTTCGTTGGCCAAGCCAATGTTTCGAGTGTCGTGCTATTGCCTCTAGCCGTGGCGGCGTGCGGGATTGTGGCTTCAGCGATCGGCAGCTTTTTCGTATCGGCAAAAGACACGCATTCTCTTCACTCAGCTCTGTTTCGAGGATTGTTGATTGCATCTGTTCTCGTGATTGCAGGAACCTATGGGCTTGTGAATTGGGTTTTCGATTTTGAGGGACTTATGCTCGGCGCGAAAGCGGTGTCGGGTATGAGCGTTTTCTGGTCGGTTGTTTCTGGCCTCATTGCAGGAGTAGCGATCGGGAAGGTGACAGAGTACTATACTGCGAAGGAGGGTAAACCGGCGCAATTTATCGCCGCCCAGTCAAAGACGGGTTCTGCCACTAATATCATTCATGGCCTGGCCACTGGGATGGAGTCGGTAGCGCTTCCGGTAATACTAATCTGCCTCGCGATCTATTTCGCGTTTGACCGGGCAGGGGTTTACGGGGTTGCCATTTCAGCGGTTGGAATGCTGTCAACTTTGGGAATCTCCCTCGGTGTGGATGCCTACGGACCGGTGGCAGACAATGCGGGCGGCATGGCGGAAATGGCGAGTCTTCCTGAGGAGGTTCGAGAGCGTACGGACGCCTTAGACGCTGTCGGAAATACGACTGCTGCGGTCGGAAAAGGATTTGCCATTGGATCGGCAGCGCTCACTGCGTTGGCGCTTTTCAATGCTTATTGTGAGAAAGCGATAGCAGGAACCGCTAAGCTCACTTTGGACATCAACAATTCGAATGTGATGATTGGGCTTTTGCTAGGAGGCTTGCTGCCCTTTTTATTTAGCGCGATGACCATGCGGGCGGTAGGCAAGGCAGCGAACCGAATGGTGGAGGAAATCAGGCGACAGTTTCGCGAAATTCCTGGAATCCTAGAGGGCACGAGCAAGCCCGATCCAGCTCGTTGCGTCCAAATATCCACTACGGGCTCTCTAAAACAGATGATCGCTCCTGGACTAATTGCGATCGCCGCGCCCGTCTTGATTGGGAAGTTGTTTGGCGCTCAAATGCTCGGTGGACTATTGGCAGGGGCACTGGTTTCCGGTGTGATGCTGGCCATTTTCATGGCGAACGCCGGCGGCGTATGGGACAACGCGAAGAAGTATATCGAAGAGGGCCACGAAGGAGGCAAGGGATCTGAGGCCCACAAAGCGTCCGTAGTGGGTGACACAGTTGGAGACCCTTTCAAAGACACTTCAGGACCTTCGATCAATATTCTGATCAAGCTAATGACTGTTGTCTCACTTGTATTTCTCCCTTGGTTTACCGGATAGGGCCGAAAACTGAAATAGACGAAGTGGTCGCTCTTTTGATTACAGGGTAGGGCCTGTGTTGGGCCTGCGTACCTATTCGGGCTGGAAGCAACTATTCACGCCAAAGCGGTTTGTTGCCGTGACGCATTTCCTTTTCTACTGCTCAATTTCGTGGGGGAGCACGATTCTTTGCGATTCGGGCATCGTCAATTCATGGTCGGTGATCGTCGGCCGCGATTCTCCCGCTATTTCCATGGCATCTAGTATCTTTTCCTTCAGACGTGCTGCAACCTGGCGGTGAGAACCGTATCCGATGAGATTTTGTAATTCATAAGGGTCGGAGTGGAGATCATACAAGTAGTTTTCAACATAGTGATCTGCACAAGATTCCGTTTCTCCGTCATTTTGGTTAGATACTATGCCATATTTCCATCGGTCCGTACGGATCGCCCGTCCGACCTGACTTTCGCTTATTTGGATGAAGGCCTCCTGTTTCCAGTCCGTTGCCTCGCCTCGGAGTATCGGCATCAATGATCTACCCGGCATTTCCTCCGGAGGCTTAATTCCACTGGAGTCTAAAAGCGTAGGGACCAAATCCACCAGACTCATAACTTCCGTTCGTCTTCCGCCCCCCTTGAACCCGGGTCCTGCGAATGCGGTAGGAACTCTTACGGACGCCTCGTGACCCGAGCGCTTGTATTCAGAATTCCGAGTCTTGAAGTGACATCCATGGTCCGCAGTGTAGAGAATGATGGTTTCATCATCAATATTGAGACTTTTGAGCGCATCCATGATCCGGCCAAGAGCCTCGTCGAGACGCTTGATCATCCCAAGGTAGCCGCCTAGGTGCTGGCCGGAACTGCCTCCTAACTGTTGCAGATCTGGCGGGATCCATTTGCCAGTGTATCGCTCCCGATAACCGTCAGGAGGCGGGTAGTCGTCAACGTGGTTCTGGTGGTGCGGTTCCAAATAGGACGTGAAGAGGAAGAAGGGTTTATCCTCCTTGTTCGCATTGTCGACGTAACGAATTACGGCATCGGTCATCGCGTCCACTCGGTATCCAGGCAAATGAACCTTCTCGTTGTCATTATTCCAGAGATTGCAGTCGTAGGCATCCGAGCAGAATTCCAGCAAATTAGCCGCTAGCCAATAGTCATATCCGCCGCGCTCTTCGACTGGAACGATGTCATCGCGAGTGCCCAAATGCCATTTGCCGATGTACCCCGTATTGTATCCAGCTTTCTTGTAGAGCTGGGCGATTGTGGTGAGATTTTTATCCAGGGGTATTCCGTTGCGCCACGATCCCGTTTGGGTCGCATAGAGACCTGTTTGCAAGCAAGACCGCGCCGGTCCGCACACCGGTTGGCAGGTTATTGACGCATCGATGTGCGTGCCTTGATTGGCAAGTCGGTCAAAGTTTGGCGTTAAATCCAGTGGATTGCCATGAGCGCCGCAGGTATCCCAGCGTTGTTGATCTGTGAAGAATACGAGGACGTTTGGTTGTTTGCTAGTGCTCATTAAACAAGTGGCGGGGATGCGTGAGATGATCTTCTCAAGAGTATTGAATTGAGTGAGTCAATAGTGGATTGGTCGGGCTAATTTGATCAAGATCTGCGAAACGGGGTACTAACTACTTGTGGGCAATGCTCCTCTGTACTAGTTCACTGGAATGAAAGAAAAGAGATTAGAGGGACGGGTGACTCTCATTACAGGCGGAGGACGAGGCTTAGGTCGAGCGATCGCAACTGCTTACGCTCAGGAAGGAGCCCGAGTCGTCGTTAGCTCAAGAACTGAGTCGGAAGTGAGCCAAACCGCTAAAATCATAAAGGAATCAGGAGGCACTGCACTGAGTGTTGCTGCGGATCTAACAGTGGAATCAGAGGCTCGGAGACTCATTGAGCGAGTCGAAGAGACCTTTGGACAACTGGACTTGGTCTTTCTCAACGCAGGAGGAAATGCGGGAGCTCGGGAACCGCTTGAAATCGTCGATTCCCAAGCATGGGTTAAAACCGTCGAGATTAATCTCTTCACTGCCTTTCACGTAGCGAAGGCCTCTATACCGCTTTTGAAAAAAAGTGAGAATGGTCAGATTCTGACGATGGGGTCAGGAATGGGGAGGCGGCCTGACAAATCGAGTTCTGCTTACAGTGCCGCTAAGGCGGCCCTTTGGATGCTGACCCAGTCACTTTCAATTGAATTAGCCGAGTATGGAATCACCGTCAATGAGATGATTCCGGGTCCGGTTAGAACCAAGATTCCCGAAGGGGAGACTTTTAAGCCGTTCCTCCAACCAGATGGAGATTGGGAAAACGAATGGGTGAAAGGCGCCGAGGACATTGTGCCAATGGCATTGTTTCTTGCATCCCAACACAAATACGGTCCGTCTGGTCAGAGCTTTGCCTTAAACCGGCGACTGTTGTAGGACGGTTCTCGACGAGTTTTAAGAAGTGACTTTCTGAACCTCTACTTCTTCTTCAGCCGACGTGCGCTTGCCTCGCAATCCTCTCCACCACCAGGCGAATAGCGATTTGAAGTCCTCCAAAATCAGATAGGTGCAGGGCACTAGTAAGAGCGTGATAAATGTGGCGAACAACACCCCAAAGGCCAAGGACGTTGCCATAGGTATCAGGAACTGAGCCTGAAGGCTCTTTTCCATTAATATTGGGACGAGACCGACAAAGGTGGTGATTGACGTCAGAATGATCGCCCTAAACCGCTGGCTTCCCCCTACATGGACCGCGTCGAAAACAGACATGCCTTCATTTCGGAGCCGGTTAATCCGATCCACCAGGACAAGTGAATCGTTTACTACGACACCTGACATCGCAATAATTCCAAGGAGTGAAAGAAGGCTCAAGTCCTGAGGTGTTCCGAGATTTTGAAAATTGATTAGGTGACCGTAGATGGCTCCTCCAATGCCGAAGGGAATTACGGAGATTACAATCAATGGCTGAAGATAGCTTTTAAATGGAATCGCAAGCAAGGCGTAGATCATAACCAAAACCAGGAGCATTCCTCCAAGAATCGCGGGGGCTGATTCTTCCATGTCCTTTGCTTCGCCTCCTTTCACGGAAGTCACTCCCGGATACTTTTGCAGAACGCGACCCAGAATTGAATTCGGGTCTCCCGGGAATTTTCCGTAAAGAGAGGCACTGATGACATCGGAATTTGCAACTGCTTTGTCGGCGTCCGCCTGTACGTTGATAATTCGCTGGCGATTCAGTCGGGAAATCGATGGATACCCTGTCCCGTATTCAATATCTGCGACCTCTGATATAGGAATTCTTGACCCATTTGGAGCAACTATCCTCATCGATTCCAGATTCCCAAGCGATTCGCGTTCGTCCTTGGGGTAGCGAATCATGACTCGAACGTCCTCCTTGTCTCGCTGAACCCGTTGGGCTTCGGCACCATAGAAGGCATAGCGAATCTGCCGCCCCAAGTCACTGGCGGTAAGCCCCAGAGGTCGAGCATTGTCTTTCAATGTGACTTTGAGCTCTCGTTTCCCTTCTGAATAGGTGTCACGTATATCCAGCAAACCTTCGAATTGCTTAAGCTCCTCCTGAATCTCCATTGAAGCCGCCTTCAAATCACTGAAGTTTCTTCCCGTTAGACGAATGTCAACCGGTAGGCCAACAGGGCCGGAAGCGCTCGAGAGGAAATTCAGTTTTCGGGCGCCAGGAATTTCCCCGACCTTTTCACGCCAAACTCGAGCGATCTCGTCGGCATTGGAATCCCTGAGCTCCGCTTTCGAAAGCTCGACGATGATCGAGCCCACATTGGCGCCCGAGCTCATCGATGCAGGGCCTGGTCCTCCAGAGACCACACTGTATCCAATAAATACCGACTTGTTCCTAACTGGATCAATAAACCCTTGATCAATTTGCTCCGCCGATATCTCATCAATAGCTCTGTCGACTCGCTCTATTGCTTTCTGAGTTTCAGGTAACGGTGTCCCTTCGGCCATTTTGAGCTCAAGGAAAATATAGTCTGAAGGAACATTCGGAAAGAATACGAAGCGAATCACTCCAAAGGCCACAAGGGCGATAGAGGCAGCTAAGGCAAATAAGAAAAGGGAAAGTGTTAGCCAGCGAAACGAAAGGGCTTTATCGAGTGTGGGCATGTAAACGTTTTGGATGAAACGTTCCATTCCGTCTGAGAAACGCCGCTGCAATTTGGAAATAGGGTTGAGTCTTTCCCTGCCTTCTCTATCGCCTACATGACAAAGGGTCAGGTGATAAGGGAGAATTAGTTTGCTCTGTACCAATGAGAAAAGTAGGGTGGGGATCACTACAACGGGGATCACGTACATGAACTTGCCAATCATACCCGGTAGAAAGAACACCGGTATGAAGGCCACGGCAGTAGTGATGATAGCGAACGTCACAGGCATGGAAACCCGCGCGGCACCCTCAATTGCGCTTTCAACTCCGTGACCGTTGTTTTGAAATTCCGTGAATACGCTTTCTCCGACAACAATCGCATCATCAACGACAATCCCTAGGACTAGAATGAACGCGAAGAGAGAAAGAAGGTTAATCGTTATCCCTAGCGCAGGAGCAATGGCGATTGTCGCCAAAAAACTTACAGGAATACCGATGGCTACGAACAGGGCGAGGGATGGTCGCAGGAAAATGGCCAGTGTGACAAGGACTAGCAAAAAGCCGATAAAGCCGTTTTCCAAGAGCATATCGATACGGCCTTGAAGATAGAAAGATGAGTCACTCCATGCTTCGAGCTCAACCCCATCTGGCATCCAAGTTTCGGAAGCGTTTTCGACGTAATCGTAAACGAGTTTCGAAATTTCCAATGGGTTCTCGCTTCCCACCTCCTTGACTAGAATGATGGCGGCGAGCTTGCCGTTGAATTTGGTTATGATGTCCTGCTCAGCAAAACCGTCCCGAATCGTGGCGATGTCTCCGAGCCTTATTTTCCCGCCATCCGGGTTGGTTAACAATATGATTTCACTAAAATCGGTACCAATGTAGGCTTGCTCTTTAGTTCTGAGGGAAATCTCTCCGCCTTCCGCCTTTATAAGCCCTCCCGGCAAATCGATGGAACTTCCTCTGACTACCTGAACGACTTGTTCGAAAGTAAGGTTGTAGTTTCGCAGTATGTTTTCGGATACTTCGATAGAAATCTCGTAGTCTCGAATGCCTTGAACCTCCGCTTGACTGATTCCCTCGAACTCCACCAGCTCGTTTCTAATCCGATCGGCGATCTTCTTGATCTCCTTTTCGCTCGCGTCTCCAAATACGGAGATCCGAATGACCTCCTTGGGAATAAGGGGTTCGTCAACGATAGGACGCTCTGTGTTGACTGGAAATGCAGTGATCGCATCAACACGTGTTTTGATCTCATCCTTGACCTTGCCTAGTTCGTATCCTTTTTCTACAGTCGCGGTTACTGAACCATAGCCCTCCTGAGCTACCGAACTTATTTCCTTGATTCCGTCAACCGACTGAATCGCTTCTTCGATGCGTATGATTACAGATTCCTCAACCTCCTCAGGCGATGCTCCGAGATACGGAACGCGTACCGTGACGATATCCAAAGAGAATTGCGGAAACAGCTCCGTCTTTACGGTGAAGTAGGAAGCGATCCCGCCGATGACGAGGATCAACATCACCAAATTCGCTGCAACTCCGTTTCTTGTAAACCAGGCTATCATCCTTCAAGCGTCTAGTTGTTTTCTGTATTTTGAATTTCGATCGACTCTCCCGATTCCCGCTCCACCTGCATACCCATAACTGCATATTCCAGCGGCGTAATGCAAATGCGGTCTCCGTCCTCGAGCCCCGATGTAATAATCGCCCATTCGGTACCCGTTTGGTACACTTCCACGTCTTTGAATACGATTCGATTCTCCTGATCGACAGTGTACACTGTATTGTTCTCCCGCAGCGCTTTTCTGGGTATTTTAAACGCATTTTCAATACGCTTCCCTTGAATCGACGCTTCTACGAAAAGCCCGACTTTAAGAGGAGGACGATCGCTGTTATCCTCCTTTTTATACGGCTCCTCAATCTTGGCTACGACGTAGGAAAGACGGGTTTTGGGATCAATGGCCCCCTCTGTGCGGTCTATCACACCTTCCCATTCGTATTGCGCACCTCCATAGGATCCGCTCACGATAACCCTTGGCTTTGTGTCGTTTGTGGAGCGATTGCTGTAGGATTCGGGAAGATCGAGGTACTCGATGTCCTTCAGTGAGATGGGAAGTCGAATTTCTGCGGTATCCGTAGAGTATATACGAGCCAACTGACTTTGCCTTGCCGAAACCATTTGGCCGACGTCCGCAAATTTTTCACGAATGCGACCATCGTAGGGCGCTTTCACGGTCGTTCGCTCAAGATCGCGCTCCGCCATCTCAACGCCTGCTAAAGCCGACTCGTACACCGCTTTCGCGCGCTCTAGTTGAGGCTTGCGGAGGGCAAGGTCGGAACCTTCCCCGCGACCGAATCCTTCCCAGTCCTCTCGGGCTTGATCCGCAAGAGCTTTTTCTTGCTCATAGGCCAATCTCGCCTCCGCCAGTCGGCTTTTGGCTAAGGCCAAATTGGCTCGATAATCTACCGCATCTATCTCAACAAGGGGGTCACCTTTCTTGAAGTACCCTCCAGCGAAAAAGGAATTGGAAATAGACTGAATGCGGCCTGTAACTTCGGCAACAAGCAAGGTTTCCGTTCGTGACTCCACAATACCTTGGCTGCGCGCCCCAAGCGTTATCGGCTTGGATTCTGCCTCAACTATTTCGACCACGGGAAGGACCTGAACGGTCTCTTTTCTTTCCGGTTCCGGTTTGAAGATAAATGCGGCTAAAATTATCCCAAACGCGGCAAAAATGACAAGGATCGGCAGCACGTATTTTACTAACCTCAAGAGTAGTGATTCTTTTTTATCCGACATGACTCAAATCTGATGAATTAACGGTGGGGAGTCGCTTTGAATTCGGCTATTCAAAATCGCCTCCCAAAGCGAGGTGCAGGTTGATACGATTTTGAAGGCGCTGGTTTTGAATGGAAATGAGCTGGCTAGCGCTTTCGTCTGCCCTTCGCTGGGCATCCAAAAGGGTGGTGATGTCCGTGAGGCCTTTGTCATACTGCTCCCACGCGAGATCCTCAGCTTTTTGGTTTTCATAAGCGGCAATGGCTGATTCCTCGCTCAATTGCGACAGGTCAATCTCGCTAGAAAGCGCATTTTCGACCTCCTGAAATGCGGTCAAGACAGTGGAGCGGTATTGGGCTAGCTGCGACTCCGTTTGGGCTTGAGATTGGACGCGTTCGGACTTCAGACGTCCTGCAGCGAACAAGTTGACCGCGAGATCGCCGGCGATCGACCAAACCGAGAAATCAGAATCTAGCAAATCAGTTAACTCGCTACTTGTGGTACCGGTACTCCCCGTTAGGGCGAGTCTGGGTAACCAATTTTTCGCTACGTTATTCTGTTGAGCGAGGGTAGCTGCAAGTCGTCGCTCCGCCGCATACAAGTCTGGACGCCTTGCCACTAGTTCAGCCGGAAGGCCCCCAGGGATGTCGCTTTCAAGTGAAGGCAGGGAGTGGCTGCTGTCCTGGGTTGCGGAGGGGTATCGGCCAAGCAGTACCTCCAGGGCTCGCTTAGCATTGTTTAGTTGTGTTTTGCGTTGCTGTATCTGCGCACGGCTGGAGGCGGCCTGAGCCCGAGTCAGTCTGAGGTCTAAACTTGTTATGAGACCTCGATCATATCGTCGATCCAGCGACTCTAGCTTTGACTCGAGCGATTCCGAGGAATCAATCGCCAGCTGCCATTGCCGCTCGGCTTCGAGCATGTTAAACCATGAACGAGCTACCTGGCCGGCAATCGAGAGCTTAAGCGCCTTCACGTCTGCTTCCGCTGCCTGGAAATTGGCGATTCCAGATGCATGAGTGTCTTTGAGACGTCCCCAGACATCGACCTCCCATTGACTCCCTAGATTAAGAGCTTGTGATTCCGTTTCGATTTTTTGAAAATCGAGGAACGGAAATCGACTTTGCTGCCTCGAAGAGTTGAGTCCCAATGAAAGATTTGGAAATCTGAGGGAGCCGGAAATTCTGGCTGCGGCTTCCGCGGCTCTCGCTTGGGCTTCGGCGGCATCCAGACCAAAATTGGCATCCAGGGCTTCAGCTATTAGCTGATTCAAGGTCTCGTCCCCGAATCGAGCGGCCCATTTTATCGACGCGTTCGAATCGAGAGGCATCGACGGAACAAAGTCTTTACCGTCTTTGGGATTGGCTACCGATTGCGGTTCCATGGGAGCCGTAGCGCATCCACAAAGGAGAAGCGCAAAAATAGCAGTCTTTAGCCAATTGGGTTTATTGTTCATTGTATCAAGTCTTTGGATTCAGCTTTGAAACCGCCTCGAGCCCCGAGCTGATAAAAGCCACGAGATGGTCGGCTAAGCTATCTGTGTCATACAGATCGATCTTGCCGCCGGAAATGAATTGGAGCCGCGTATGCTGCATCATGACCCCCAGCATGCAGCAGGAAAGAAAATGAACGCCATAGGAAATCTTCTCAAAGCCCGGGTGGCCAAGAGAATCGGAAATCGCTTTCGAAAACTTCGCAACGATTTCCCTTAATATGTCCTGATGCAGTTCTCTCATGAAAGCGCGTTCTTCCGACATCGCTTTTCCCATCGCTCTCATGAAGCGGAAATCAGATCCGGGCTCGCTTATCAATTTTGAAAGTAGGGGACGAACGATGAAATCCACCACTTTCTCGATCGGAAGCGGTTTTAAATCATTTTCAATAGATGCCTTTTCGAGCATATCGATTCGCAGGCGATTTATGGGCTCGATGCGATGACGCACCATTTCTTTAAAAAGGACCTCTTTGCTACCAAAATGGTAGTTGATCGCGGCGATATTGACACCGGCTCGCTTTGTAATCTCTCGAATCGAGGCCCCGCCGTACCCCCGCTCTGCAAATTCAATTTCTGCCGCTTCGATGATTTTTACCTGCGTGTCGTTCATCTCGAATTGATTCGAACAACCGTTTCAAACGATTGTTTGAATTTGAGCAAGAAAATTATTCAGCTTTTAGAAACTCGCAGTAGAACTTAGGCTCATAGAGGGAACGCCTTACGGGTAATTGCAAACATTCCTCTATTTCTCTCTCTGTACGTTGATGCCAGTCTCAGGGGACCGTTGAATGTGGTTGTCGCCTCATCGATAGCCAAGATCCAACTCTAAATAAAAATACAATCTGTACTTTGATGTTCCTCCTCAAAAAACACTCCTTGCTAGCCGTAACAATCCTGGTTGCATTAGGAAGCGGAGTTTCTTCTCAAGGGATGAAGCGACTGGAGGTTGACTTTGAATATGTCGCGAAGAAGGCGGAGCAGCTCTCCCGCAAGAAATTCAAGCCAACAAACAACAAGACACCCGAGGCATTAAGAGACCTCAATTTTGACGACTACCGAAAGATTCGCATCGTTCCAGAAGAAACATTCTGGATGAGCGAGGGAATGCCGTTTCAGGTACAATTCTACCATCTTGGCTACTTGTACAACGAGCCCGTTGCGTTTAATGAATTCACCAAAACTCACGCTCAGAGGATTCCCCACATTCCCGGATTCTTTGATCTGAGGAATCTCAATTTTCCGAAGTCGTTTTCGTCAGGATTAAACTACGCGGGCTTTAAGCTTCTTTTTCCGCTGAACAATGACCAGATGCCGTACGATGAAGCGATTTCCTTCCTTGGGGCTTCGTACTTTCGGGCTTTAGGTGAAGGGATGCACTATGGGATTTCTGCGCGGGGTTTAGCGGTAAACAGCGGCCTTTCTGAACCGGAAGAGTTTCCCAGGTTCGTCGAATTCTGGCTCGAAAAGCCGAAAGGGAATTCCCGTCAGTTTCTCGCCTACGCTCTCATGGATTCGCCAAGCGTGACGGGGGCATACCAGTTCCAGATAACACCTAGTGAAACCACGAGAGTTGACGTGAAGGCACAGCTTTTCTTTCGAAAGGGTATGGTAAGCATGGGCATTGCCCCACTCACAAGCATGTTCTGGCATGGGGAAAATGGACCGACAGGCACAAATGACTATCGCCCCGAATGCCATGATTCTGACGGATTGTTAATTGAGACGGCAAAAGACCGAATCTGGAGGCCTTTGGATACACACGACCAAACAAGACTGTCTTATTTCAGGGCCGAGGAATTGATCGGATTTGGTTTGTTTCGACGGGATCGGGATTTCGACCATTATCAAGATCTCAACGCTAACTACCACAAGCGTCCATCGGTTTGGGTTGAGCCTAAGGGAGATTGGGGAAGTGGACATGTTCGTCTCATCGAGCTACCCGCAAATAGAGAGTTTGATGACAATATTGTCGCTTTTTGGGAATCAGACACTCACCCACAACCAGGAGAGTCTCGAAATGTTGAATACTCGCTGTACTGGACGAAATTGGCGGTTTTAAACAAGAAAGCGGCCCCCATGCCAGTTTCGACCCGAATAGGTGATCATTTAGCAGAAGAGGGGATCAAAGTATTCGTGGTTGAATTCGGGAAGATTGATGATGCGGGCTACTGGGAGGAGAAGCCTGAATTGAAGATAGAGATTTCGGATAATGCCCACGTGAGCTTTTCTTCGGTTGAGAAGAACCCCTACAGTGATACCTGGCGAGCTACGCTCAATGTCGGCAGAAATGAGGGGGAAACGCGGCCGGTCGAACTTCGTTGCTCACTGAACTTCGATGGTGAGATAAGATCCGAGACTTGGACCTATCAATGGATACCTTGAAGTTCACCGCTCCTCGAGCAAAAGATTTTGTTGACTGGATAACGCTTACGAACGCGTTGAGCGCTACTTTCTTTCTCTTCGCATAGAGAACAAACTATTGCTGAGCCAATTGGTCGCAGCAATTTTGTCACGGGCCGCCGAGCGACTGGAAAGTGGATCGGAACTCGCTCCGTCAGTCATTGCGATGCAGGAGGCCAGAAAGGAAGTTGACGATTGGTTTAGGACCGTTCTCGCCACGGCGGGTCTTTTCTCCGATCAAGTCGGAGCCCACGGTAGATTGGCTCTGTTTTTGTCAAACTTGCCCAGTCGTTGGCAAAACGAGTTCATGCATCCAGGCCCTTGGCCAGAAGAATTTCTGGAGGCAATACGAAGCGCTTATCTGGATACGTCACCCAAATTTGAACGTTCGAGCATGACTCCGCGTCCCATCGACCTTGGACCCGTTTCGGCACTGGCCGACGAAACATGGAAAGTCATTGGCCGTTGGCCTTATCTTGGAACAGGTTTGGTTTGGGGGATCTACCTAGCCGTGCTTAGTTTCATTTTCTATATGACTCGTTGAAAGGATTTTCATGGCTGGCAAATACAGAGCGATGGTTTCCACAAGGCGCCTGGTCTTTTTCACCACGGCTCTTTTATTGGCGAGTGTTCCCTCGGTGCTTTTCGCCGATTTTTTGTGGAGACTGGGATATTCGATTCCGAAGGGCGTCCTGTTGGCCCTGTTTATCATCTTGATTAGCAATGTTGCTTGGGGGCGACACATGCCATTATCGGATTCGCTTTGCGGAGAATGCCTAGGCGTACCGGCAGGATTGAGGCCACCTTGGAGCACGACAATGAAAATGAGGAAACGCTGCCAGCGGTTGCCATTGCGATGCCGGTCTACAATGAGGACACTAGCCGGGTAATGGCGGGATTGAAGGCGATGTACCTTGCCTTGGAAAAGACAGGGAAGGGGGAGTCGTTCGATTTTTTCGTACTCAGTGACTCAACCGATCCCGAGAAATGGATACGCGAGGAGTACATCTGGTCACTCTTATGTCGCAGGCTGAAGGCCTTTGGCAGAATTCACTATCGTCGCAGAAGTGTCAATACGGACAAAA
>Ga0255779_1004141_pt1 | contig 14107 bp, 10 predicted proteins | sample 011ome_21_FD_179977 | JGI IMG/M metagenome (GOLD analysis project Ga0255779, IMG submission 179977) | Coastal salt marsh microbial communities from the Groves Creek Marsh, Skidaway Island, Georgia - 011508AT metaG (version 2) | ecosystem: Environmental > Aquatic > Marine > Intertidal zone > Salt...
CACGATCAAAGTAATGATATGGATACAGCATGGACAAAAATGGTGCTGAATGATCCGCGACGGTTTGGTGGGGCTCAACTGATCAAAAGGCAAGACCAAGATCAGCATCCTTTGTTAAGGGCGCTAGGGACAGAGCCGTTGGGCAACCAATGGAATGGGGAGGCGCTGAAAAAAGCCATAAAAGGCCGAAAAACCAGCATCAAGTCCGCATTGCTAGATCAAAGGGTGGTGGCAGGTATCGGGAACATCTATGCGTCAGAGGCGCTTTATCAAGCAGGAATATCCCCAAAAAGGCAGGCCGGGAAGATAAGCATATCCCGAATTGAAGCCTTAACAGGGGCGGTAAAGGATGTCTTAAGGCGAGCAATTGCTGCGGGGGGAACAAGCCTGCGGGATCATGTTCAGCCAGGTGGTGAAATAGGCTATTTCGTGCAAAAACTGCATGTATATGGCCGCGAAGGAGAAGCATGTCATCACTGCAAATCCCCTATTAAACTGATTCGGCAGTCAGGTCGGTCGAGTTTCTATTGCCCTCAATGCCAACGATAAGGTAAGAAAGAGGAATGAGAGTTCTTTTATCAATCGTCATGATGCTGTTGGTCACAACAGCGCTTCGCGCCGAAACACCGCAACAGCGATGGATTGGTGATGTTCCGGTGATGCCGGGGATGGAAATTGAAACAGATCTGGGCTTTGCCTTTGATAGTCCGGATGGACGCATAGTCGTGATCTATGCCTCAGGACAGCTGGCCAGTTCTGATCTGGCAAAATACTATGATATGGCTTTGCCGCCCCTTGGATGGAAGTCTGCTTCAACGCTCGTCTGGACCAGGGAAGGTGAGCAAATGATGATCAGTTCCGCCAAAGCTAGCGGTACGCCATTATGGAAAATCACCATCATGCCGCGATAGCCTTTGTTTCGTCTGCGCCACAGTGAGACGAATAGCATAAGGAATATCCAAGGAAAGCCTTGACAATCGCCGGATCTTGGGGCATTACACGCCATCTTAATGAATTATTGGATGAGGACTGGCTCATGGCCAACCATAAATCAGCAAAAAAGCGAATTCGTCGCAACGAGTCTTTTGAAGAAATTAACCGTGATCGCCGTAGCCGTATCCGGACTTTTATCAAAAAAGTAGAATCGGCCATTGCAAAAGGTGATGAAGGCGCTGCGCGCGAAGCTCTTAAAATGGCTCAGCCAGAAATGCATCGCGGTGTGACAAAGGGCATTTTCCACAAAAACACAATGTCCAGGAAATTGTCGCGCTTATCTGCACGCATTAAGGGTCTTGCCGCCTAAATCTGGCCTTTGGCTATTCTTATAAATCATGGGTGATAACCCTTTTTACAAAGCCTGTCGTATGACAGGCTTTTTGCTTTGATGGAATCGCAGAATCATCATTAAGGCTCATTAAGCAGGTGTTCCTAATATCAATTCTTATGTTGTTCGATTCGACTACTGATTCTCAACAATTTTTCGGATGAGGATAGAAATCCAACAACTGTGAATGCTGTCAAAACTTCTTTTTTTGATCTGAAAAAAAATATTTTTTTATAATCGGGAAAAGGCGACAATCCCTTGATAACTCTTGATCAATTTCCGTAAAAAAAAACTTGACGCGGTTATGTCGTGCCCTTTGTCAGAAAATGTCTTGAAGGCTTCGGCTAGTTCTGAAAATATGACGACTTGTGGCAAGGAATAAAAAAGCCGATTTCGCAAAGTGTTCGGTGAAAACATCGTTGTCACACCATAAATCATTTGATGGTTATTCCCATCTTTGTCAGGGCCTTTTCAAGGCCATTGCCAGAGTTAGGTAAGGTTTTGACAATAAAACCATCACATGAGCAAAAACATGAACAATGGCTTTGTCAAAAGCTATGAGCGAGGGAGCGGTAACATATGGCATCATCTGACCAAAACAAATCGCTCCTAAACCAGAACTTACCGAAAAGCTCCCTTGACCAATCAAATGCGGCATCACACCCCAAGACGGATGATGTTGATCATCAGATTAATGACCAGATTGTTGCGGGGTGGAGCCGGGTTCAAGATAGAATGCGGTCAGATCTAGGCGATAATGTTTGGCGCAACTGGATCAAAGGCCTTGATTTTGGCAAGATGGATCATGGGGTGATGGTCCTCTATTCAGGCTCAAGCCTAGTGGCCTCACGGGTGAATAGCCAATATGCGGATCGGTTGCGCATGTATTGGCAGGCAGAAAGCCGAGAGATTAGGCAGGTTCGCGTTGAGCATCGCCAACACACGCCAGTTATGCCTGAAAAACCCTATGATAAACCGGTCTCGTCACATCCTGTTGATGCGGATCAAGGCGCAACGTACTCAGCACAGCTTTCTGCTACTCGGCGCACGGATAGTGGGGATGAGCTTGGCGGTGTTCTTGATCCGCGCATGACGTTTGAGAATTTTATTGTGGGAAAGCCAAATGAATTGGCCTATGCCGCCGCTATGCGAGCAGCGGAATCTGATGCCCCATCATTTAATCCGCTATTTTTACATGGCGGGGTGGGGTTGGGCAAAACGCATTTGATGCACGCTATTGCTTGGCAAATCCGGCGGCGTGACCCATCGCGTAAAGTGGTATATCTGTCAGCAGAAAAATTCATGTACCGCTTTATCCGTGCGCTTCGGTATCGTGACACCATGCAATTTAAGGAACAGTTCCGGTCAGTTGATGTCCTGATGGTTGATGATGTTCAGTTTATCAGCGGAAAAGACAGCACCCAGGAAGAGTTTTTTCATACCTTTAACGCCTTGATTGACCAAAACCGGCAAATTATTCTTTCTGCAGATAAATCCCCTACCAATTTGGGGGGGATGGAAGAGCGCCTAAGGTCACGGCTAAACTGGGGTATGGTAGCTGATATTCAACCCACAACGTTTGAATTGCGGTTAGGAATTTTGCAGTCACGAGCAGAACAAGAGAATATTGAACTGCCGCAAAAAGTGATGGAATATTTGGCGCATAAAATTACCTCTAATGTGCGTGAGCTTGAAGGCGCGCTAAACCGGTTGTCGGCGTATTCTTCTCTTTTTGGAATGCCGGTAACTATCGATACTGTGCATGAGGTGTTGAGCGATCTTTTACGGGCCAGTTCCGTTCAAATATCCATTGACGCTATTCAGCGCGAAGTCGCCCGTTATTATAATATTCGCCAAACAGAAATGCATTCAAAGCGCCGTGCCAGAAGCATCGTAAGGCCTCGGCAGGTGGCAATGTATCTTGCTAAAAACCTGACGAATTGCTCTTACCCTCAGATCGGCAGTCGTTTTGGTGATCGGGATCACACCACAGTCATGCACGCGGTGCGCAAAGTTGAGGATATGATTGCCGAAGATAAGCAATTTTCCGATGATGTGAGTATGATACGCTCTCTTCTCAACAGTTGAGGCATCTGACCGCCCCCTAGCCCAATCTGATCGCAAAACCACATAATATAGTGGCTTTACCCCTGCCTTATATGCTACAATTTGTGGTGTAAAAGGGTATATGATATCCCATAAATGCTCATCAAACGGGATGATATTTGCTCAGCCGTGTTGCCGCCGTAAATGTGGTGGCAACCAGGTGAGAAAGAAACAGGCAAAAAGCCAAGCATGAGAAAGGTCTCGCCATGAAATTAAGTATTGATCGCGCGGCGCTGATAAAGCCGCTAGGCCATATTCAAGGTGTGGTGGAAAGGCGAAATACGATCCCAATTTTGTCTAATTTGGTGATCCGCGCTGAAGCAGGCCAATTGCGGCTAACCGCCACGGATATGGAAATGGATATGGTCGAAACGGTAAGCGCCTCGGTTAGCGAAGAAGGCGTGATTACCACACCAGCGCATATGCTTTATGATATTGTGCGGAAGCTTCCTGAAGGCTCAGAAATTAGCTTAACTGCGGATAATCAGGGTCAGGCGCAGATTAGTGCAGGCCGGTCATCGTTCCGCCTGCCTACACTCTCGGTTGAGGATTTTCCCGCCATTAGCGCAACGGAAATGCCAGTTGTCTTTCAATTGCCTGCCGCAGACCTCAAGGACATGATTGAATTGACTCGCATGGCAACATCAACAGAAGAGTCGCGCTATTATCTTAACGGAATTTATTTTCACCAATCCCCTGACCGTAAATTGCGCGCTGTCGCAACAGATGGTCATCGGTTAGCGTTAACCCAGATGGATTTGCCTCAAGGCGCAGAAACCATGCCTGCGGTAATTATTCCGCGCAAAGCTTACACAGAGCTGTTTCGCTTGATGGAAGACTATGATGGTGATGTTGAGGTAGGGCTTTCTGATAATCGTGCTCGGTTCTCACTTGGGCAAGTGGTGATGACCACTAAACTGATTGACGGCACCTTCCCTGATTATGAACGTGTGGTACCAAAAGACAATCAGCGCAAATCGGTGGTTAAAGTCGCTGATTTCAGTGCTGCTGTAGATAGGGTATCCACGATTTCGGCAGAAAAAACCCGAACCGTTCAACTGACATTTAGTAATGGTGGCCTGACCATCTCTGCTTCTAATACGCAAGACCAAGCGTCTGCAACAGAGACAATTGAGACGAACTGGGGCGATGATGACATGAAGATTGGCTTTAATGCCCGGTATCTTTTGGATATTACCAACCTGATCGAAGGTGATGATATGGAGTTTGCTTTTGCCGAGCCATCAAACCCAACCCTGATCCGTTCACCCATGGATGATGCTAGCTTGTTCGTGGTCATGCCTATGCGCGTCTGATCTGGCATGCTAGTATGAATATTATTGCACCAGAAACCTGTCTTCAGCCTGATGTGAAAACACATTTGGCATGGATACGCCATCTGGTGCTGACCCGATTTAGGAATTATGAGCATCTTGAAATTGCTCTTGATGCGCGCCCTGTGGTGCTGATTGGCCCTAATGGTGCTGGCAAAACAAATATTATGGAAGCGATATCATTGCTTGCCCCCGGCAGAGGATTGCGCCGCGCTCGCCGTGAGCAATTGGTGAAAACAGGTTTTGCCCAAGATCGGCCACATGAAAACTGGCTATGGGCAGTCTCTTCTCATGTCATGACTGAGTATGGGCAGTGCAAGGTTGGCACCGGGGAAGAAGCCTCGGATGATACGGGGCGGCGTGCTATTCGTATTGATGGCGTGCCTGCCTCACAAACAGCTTTGGCAGAACGCTTGGCCGTATCTTGGTTGACCCCTGATATGGACGGGGTGCTAGCAGCAGCGCCAAGCGATAGGCGGCGGTTTCTTGATCGGTTGGTTGTGGCGTTTGATCCAGCGCATACAGGGCGATTGTCGCGATATGACCGTGCCATGCGGCAACGCAAACGCCTGTTAGAAGATCAGGCAGAAGAAAGCTGGATTTCTGCGATTGAACAAGAAATGGCTGGAACAGGGGTTGCCATCATTGCGGCGCGTCTTGCCATGGTTCATGCGCTTGACCTCGAAGCTTCAACCCCAATGGCAGGGTTTCCGGAAGCAAGGTTAAGGTTGCTGGGTGAGGCTGAAGAGTGGTTGACACATATGCCAGCGGTGGATGTCGAAGATCGGATTATGGCAACTGCGCGGAAATCGCGTCAGGATGGCCAGACCACCATGCCCGGGCCCCATAACAGCGTGCTTGAGGTGCGCCATTCGCGCACGGGAAATACGGCTGAAGCCTCGTCCACAGGTGAACAAAAAGCCCTTGTGATTTCTGTTGTGCTTGCCCACGCGCGGATGCAAAACCAACGCCTTGATCGGCCGCCAATCCTATTGCTTGATGATATTGCTTCGCATTTAGATGCGGAAAGACGGCAAGCGCTTTTTGATCTGACCGCAGAACTTTCAGGTCAAGTGTGGTTCAGCGGAACAGATCATGTCAGTTTTTCGCCAATTAGCCGTGATGCCACTGTGATCCGTTTGGATCAGGGGAAACTCTTATAATGCCGATGATATGTAACGCAACGCATTGGCAAAGGAAGGAAAAGTAAATGAGCGATCAAGATCAACCCACCGCTACCGAAAATGAATATGGCGCGGATCAGATTAAGGTTCTAAGAGGCCTTGATGCAGTTCGTAAGCGGCCTGGGATGTATATCGGTGACACCGATGACGGGTCAGGATTGCACCATATGATCTATGAGGTCGTGGATAATGCCATTGATGAGGCATTAGCCGGATATTGCGATAAAGTCACGATCACCCTTAACGGCAATGGTTCCGTTACCGTGACTGATAATGGACGCGGAATTCCCACGCAGATACATTCCGAAGAAGGCATTTCCGCCGCTGAGGTAATTATGACTCAACTTCATGCTGGCGGTAAGTTTGATAGCAATACCTATAAGGTTTCTGGTGGATTGCACGGGGTTGGTGTGTCTGTGGTTAATGCACTGAGTGCTCGGCTAGAGTTAAACATTAAACGTGATGGCAAGCTTCATCACATGGCTTTTGTTCACGGAGAATCCGAAGCCCCACTAGATGTCGTTGGCGATGCTGGGGACGAAACAGGAACCGCCATCACCTTTACCCCTTCAACAGATACCTTCACCAATGTGGAGTTTGATTTTTCGATTTTGGAACATCGGTTGCGCGAATTGGCGTTTCTTAATAGCGGGGTTTCCATCGTCCTCACGGATGACCGACAAGCGGAACAAAAACAACGAGAGTTTAAGTTTGATGGGGGTTTGCGCGAATATGTCACTTGGATAGATCGGACACGCCAATCCCTGCATGACCCGATTACCGCGAATAGCGAAAAAGAAGGTGTCGGGGTGGAATTAGCCTTAGAATGGACAGATTCCTATCATGAAACCACAATGTGTTTCACCAACAACATTCCTCAGCGAGATGGCGGCACGCATTTGGCAGGATTTCGGGCGGCGATGACACGGGTGATTAATAATTACGCGCAAGAAAGCGGCATTGCCAAGCGTGAGAAAACCCAACTATCAGGGGACGATGCGCGTGAAGGGCTAACCGCTATTATTTCCACTAAAGTCCCAGATCCTAAGTTTTCTTCACAAACCAAGGATAAACTAGTCTCATCAGAAGTACGCCCAATTGTTGAGCAGGCTGTGGCAGATGCGTTAACGCAGTGGCTTGAGGAACACCCTGCAGAGGCGAAAAAGGTAGTATCCAAAGCATATGAAGCTGCCGCTGCGCGTGAAGCCGCTCGCAAAGCGCGGGAATTAACAAGGCGCAAAGGGGTGCTTGATATCACCAGCCTGCCGGGGAAATTAGCAGATTGTCAGGAAAAAGATCCTGAGAAATCGGAGTTGTTCTTGGTTGAGGGGGACTCAGCAGGAGGGTCAGCAAAACAAGGGCGAGATCGTGCGAATCAGGCTATTTTGCCGTTGCGCGGAAAAATCCTTAATGTTGAACGCGCAAGAATTGATAAAATGCTAGGTTCAGCCGAATTAGGAACATTGATTACCGCTATTGGCGCAGGGGTTGGAAACGCTGAAATTGACCCTGATAAGGCACGCTACCACCGTATCATCATCATGACTGACGCGGATGTGGATGGCAGTCACATTCGGACATTGTTGTTGACCTTCTTCTTCCGCCATATGAAACCTCTGATTGAGAGAGGTTATCTGTTTATTGCTCAGCCGCCTTTGTTCCGGGCTAAGCGTGGGCAATCCGAAGTTTATCTCAAAGATCAGCCTGCTATGGATCTTTACCTTAAAGAACAAGGGTTGAAAGATGCTTTTCTTGAATTGGCTGGCGGACAACAGATTGGCGGCGCTGATCTCGACGCATTGATGATGACGGCGATAAAGGCAAGCAAGAGCATTCATTCCATGGCACGCATCGTTGGATCAGTTCATGTATTGGAACAGGCGGTGATTGCTGGCATCCTGTCTAGCGAAAGCATCACAAATCATGAAGCTGCTGATTATCTGGCACGGCGGCTTGAAGGGTTAGCTGAACCACTAGAACGTGGTTGGCAAGGGACAGTAGTGGAACAAGGGGATATCCCTGGAGGTAAGGTGATGGAAATCACGCGAACCCTCCGTGGTGTAACCGAACGTTATCATCTGTCCCCGCGGCTTTTGACCACCGAAGAAGCGCGCCATCTAGACCCTATCACCGCTATTTTGCAAGATCATTTTGCCAAACCTGCGCGGTTGATTGCTGGCAGCAAAACCCTTCAGGTGCAAGGACCGCTAGATATGGTCAATCATGTTTTTGAATTGGGCCGCAAAGGGGCGCAAGTCTCCCGCTATAAAGGGCTTGGGGAAATGAACCCTGAACAATTATGGGAAACCACTCTTGATCCCAATCAACGCACGCTCTTAAAAGTGACCATTGATCATGAGGATGCGGCCGAAGAATCCTTTGCTATGTTGATGGGCGAAGCGGTGGAAGAACGCCGTAACTTTATTCAAGAGAATGCGTTGAAAGTGGCTAATCTAGATGTCTAAACACCCTCATTGAAGGTAAGACACTGATGTTACAGCAGGATTATTATTTTCTTCAAATCAATGACCTGATCAATAGTAATCAGCTAGCTATTGTCCGCTGGATTGCGCTAGCAGGTCAGTTGCTGACTGTGATTATTGTTTATGTCGGTCTGGGGTATGAACTGCCGTTATTCGCAACGCTGGGTGTAATTTTGCTGGCAGCGGTAGTGAATATTGGGCATCTTTTCTATAACCGTAATCGAACGCGGATGACAAATCATGAAGCGTTTGTTTTGCTGACCTTTGATACCTTACAGCTATTTGCCTTACTGTTTTTAACTGGCGGATTAACCAATCCGTTTGCGGTATTGTTGTTGGCACCTGTGACCGTATCAGCATCACTGCTATCGCTACGTTATACCTTTTTGCTAATGATGATGGTGGCGGTGCTTGCCAGCCTGCTTTCTGTCTATCATCTGCCCTTACCATGGGGTGGTGATACCCCACATTTGCCCCTCGTTTATCTTATTGGGTTATGGGTGGCTCTGGTGCTGGCGGTAGCATTTATTGGCATATATACAGGTCTGTTAACCAGTCATGCCAGATATATTGTAAGGGCGCTTTCTGATGCCAGATTCAATATGGCTCAAGAGCAACAAATGCTCTCACTTGGCAGTCTTGCCACAGTAGCGGCGCATAAACTTGGCTCTCCTCTTAATTCAATCACTCTGATTAGTCATGAATTAGAAGAGCTGTTAGAAGAAAAGGCAGATCGCGCCGAGTTAGCAAAAGAAATTAGAGCCCTAAAGATAGAAACGGAACGCTGTCGGCAGATACTTGCCGGACTTAATGAAGATGCTAACCAAATTGACCAGATGAGTCATGACCCTGTTGCTGCTATGGCACTGATACAAGGCTTGGTGGATGACCGCTTTACGGATATTCGTGATATCATTCATTTGAGTTCAACTGGACCACGTGAAGGGCCTGCCCCTGTGTTGTCCAGAAGGCCGGATATTAATCATAGCCTTGAAATGGTTATTGATAACGCGGCACAATTTGCCAAAACAAAAGTTACAATTGATGTCAGTTGGGATAATATCAGTATTATTATAAAGGTCAGCGATGATGGACCAGGCTTCAAGACAGCGATTCTTAACCGGTTAGGACAGCCCTATAATTCAAGCCGTGCTGGGGCTGACGGTCATATGGGTTTAGGTCTATTTATCAGCAGCACAATGATAGAAGGCTTGGGCGGCAGACTTGAAGTGTCAAATAAGAAAGAGGGCGGTGCTATAGTCACTTTCATTTTACCCCGCGCAAATGTTGATGTTGGCTGGAAAGCTTGATGTGCTTGGCTTGTGTTTTTCAAAGAAGAAACTATGTATAAATAAGATTGAGGAAACCCATGATGACGCTAACCGAACGAAAATTGCTTATTGTAGATGATGATGAGCCGCTATTAGGCCGTTTAGCGCGAGTGATGGAACGCAAGGGCTTTACAGTGACAATGGCATCAGGGCTTTCTGACGCCAGAACCAAAATTAAAGCTGACCGTTTCTCTCATGCTATTCTTGATCTCAAGCTTGAAGATGGAAGTGGTCTTGATATTGTCCAGATGCTTCATGATCATCAGGCAGATTGCCGGGTCGTGATTTTGACGGGATTTGGCAATATTGCTACAGCAGTCGCGGCGGTTAAAGCAGGGGCAATTGATTATCTGCCTAAACCTGCTGATCCAGATGCGATTGTTGCAGCGCTTCTGCAAAAAGGCGAAGCTATGCCGCCACCACCCGAAGACCCTATGTCTGCTGATAGGGTTAGGTGGGAACATATTCAACGTGTTTATGAACAATGCGGCAGGAATGTTTCAGAGACGGCAAGACGGTTGAAACTGCACCGCCGCACACTTCAGAGAATCCTTGCCAAGCATGCGCCAAGGCCTTAAACCAATTTAGGCACAATTTTGTGGGCAACAGCTAATCATAAAGACTACGGCAGAAATAAAAACTATGACTAAAAATCCTGTCTATCATCCGGACACCATTGCGGTTCGTGGGGGTCTGCAGCGATCTGAGTTTGATGAAACCTCAGAGGCGCTTTATGTCACCTCAGGTTATGTTTATTCCTCTGCTGAGGAGGCAGAATCGTCCTTTAATGGGGAAAAAGATCGCTTTGTCTATTCTCGCTATAGTAACCCGACGGTGCGAATGTTGGAAAACCGTTTGTCACAGCTTGAGGGGGCAGAAGCATGCCGGATGACGTCCTCTGGCATGGCGGCGGTATTTGCTACGATGGCAAGTCTGTTAAAGGCAGGTGATCGGGTGGTGGCAAGCCGGGCACTGTTTGGGGCATGCTATACAATCTTGACAGAAATTATGCCCAAATGGGGAATAACTACCGAATTGATTGATGGCACGGATATGTCGGCATGGAAATCCGCTTTGTCACAACCTGCCCAGATGGTTTTTGTAGAAACACCATCTAATCCTTTGCTTGAGCTGGTCGATTTAGAGGCGGTTAGCACGCTAGCCCATCAAGCAGGCGCATTAATGGTGGTTGATAATGTTTTTGCCACCCCATTGGGACAGAGACCTTTAGCTTTGGGCGCTGATGTGGTGATTTATTCTGCGACAAAGCATATGGACGGTCATGGCCGTGTTCTTGCTGGGGCGATTCTTGGCTCGAGCGATATTGTTGATGATGCGATTTTTAAGTTTCTAAGCCGAACTGGTCCATCGCTTAGCCCATTTAACGCTTGGGTTGTCCTGAAATCTTTGGAAAGCATGCCGTATCGCGTCGATCGTATGGTGACCTCAGCACATCATATCGGCCAATATCTGGAAACCCATTGTCCTGATATAAAGGTGTATTATCCTTATTTAGAAAGTCACCCGCAATATGATCTGGCTAAACGCCAGATGAAGCATGGGGGAACGGTGGTTGCGTTTGCCTTGCCCGGGGGGAAAGAAGCTAGCTTTACCTTTCTAAATCATCTCAAACTGATTGATATCTCGAATAATCTTGGTGATGCAAAATCCCTGATTTGTCATCCTTATACCACTACCCATAGCAGCCTTAATGCTGATCAAAAACATGAATTAGGCATATCCGAGGGGCATATCAGGCTATCGGTAGGGCTTGAACATCCTGATGATCTCATCGGTGATTTGATGGCGGCCTATGCAAGGCTTTCTGCTTAAGGGCCTGATTTTAGCTTTCTCGTTAATGTTTTGATTCGGATCATTTTGCCAATTATGGCAATAGCACGGCTTATCCTACTTTCAGAGGATTCCTTTTTGGCCTTGGCATCATATCAAATGATGACCTGCTTACTGATAATACCCTTTTTGGATAGGTCAGGTTATGCAGGTATTGAGTGTCATTCCCCGAAAGTCCCGAGCTTTTTTCCTTCTTTTGGCTAGTACCCTTTTGGTGCAAACCTTTCTCACCGGTTGTGGTGGCGGTGGATCATCCGCGCCAAGTGTTACTAACCCACAGGGTGATGCCGGATTTACCCCAGATATCTCCCTTACACCCTTTTCTGCATCTAGCAATGAATATAGGCGCACCCCCAACCTCAATGCTATGGGTCTTAGCCCGTCTTATGACATAGGATTATCAGGATTAGGGCGTTTTTCAGTTCTCTTACCTTGATGATTGAGGGTCAGATTTTCATGCCTCAAGAAACCAGTTTTGCACAAGGTGAGAAAAACTTTTTGCCTGTTAATGATCTGACTGGCAGAGAATTGGATATGCTTTCCGGCTTGCTGGCAGGACAGTCAGATAAAGAAATTGCCATCAAATACGGCATAGCATTAGTGACGGTAAAGCATCACCTCAAAAGCCTGCGTAGTAAGCTTGGCGCAAAAAACCGTACCCATGCGGTGTGCCGTGCCATTGAACTTGGGCTTACGCAACAAGCTTCAGAAGGCTGACACAAAAGGCGGCTAGCCTTTATTAGGCCGATTAGCCACCAGATCATCCACCACCGCCGGATCGGCGAGGGTGGATGTATCTCCAAGACTGTCAATTTCGTTTGAGGCAATCTTGCGCAATATTCGCCGCATAATTTTACCAGAACGAGTCTTTGGCAGGCCAGGGGCCCACTGCAACACATCAGGCGTTGCGATAGGCCCAATTTCTTTGCGTACCCATTGCTTTAACTCTTGCATCAGGGTGTCGTCGCCTTCCAGTCCAGCTAGTAAAGTGACATAGGCGTAAATCCCCTGTCCTTTAATGTCATGTGGATAACCTACCACGGCAGCTTCAGCCACTTTAGCGTGGGCGACCAGAGCGGATTCTACCTCAGCTGTGCCCATCCGGTGACCAGAAACATTGATCACATCATCCACCCGGCCTGTGATCCAGTAATACCCGTCTTCATCCCGGCGGCATCCATCACCAGTAAAATATCGGCCAGGGAAAGTGGTAAAATAAGTGGAAATAAATCGCTCATGATCTCCGTAAACAGTACGCATCTGTCCCGGCCAAGATTGATCAATACACAGATTACCCGAAGTTGCCCCATCAAGGGGGTTATTATCGTTATCCACTAACACTGGCTTTATGCCAAAAAAGGGTCGGGTCGCTGATCCAGGTTTTAGAGGCGTAGCCCCTGGCAGAGGCGTGATCATGATACCGCCGGTTTCAGTTTGCCACCATGTATCGACAATGGGACAACGGCTTTCGCCCACAAACTCATGGTACCACATCCATGCCTCAGGATTGATAGGCTCCCCCACGGATCCTAGGGTTTTTAGTGATGACCGATCATAACGAGTAACATAGTCATTGCCTTCGCGCATCAAGGCGCGGATAGCGGTTGGGGCGGTATAAAAGGTATTCACTTTATGCTTTTCTACCACTTGCCAGAAACGCCCAGCATCGGGATAGGTGGGAACGCCTTCAAAAATAACGCCAGTTGCCCCCATGGCTAATGGGCCATAAACAATATAGCTGTGTCCAGTTACCCAGCCCACATCCGCAGTGCACCAGTAAATATCACCCGGTTGATAATCAAAGACATATTTGAAGGTCAGGCTAGCATAAACCATATAGCCACCTGTGGTATGAAGCACGCCTTTTGGTTTTCCTGTTGATCCTGAGGTATAGAGAATGAACATGGGGTCTTCGGCGCCAACCTCGGCGGGGGGGCAATCCGCGGACACTTTTGCTAATTCTTCATGATACCAATAATCACGGCCATCGTGCCATGCAATCTGTCCTCCCGTGCGTTTGACAACAATCACTGTTTGGCAATCAGGGCATTGTTCAAGGGCTTTGTCTGTATTGGCTTTAAGCGGAATGGTTTTGCCGCCGCGTACGCCTTCATCTGCGGTAATCACAAACTCAGATTGGCAATCCAGTATTCTGCCAGCCAGAGAATCAGGGGAAAAGCCGCCAAAGACAACAGAATGGATAGCCCCAATGCGAACAACTGCAAGCATCGCTACTACGGCTTCAACCACCATGGGCATATAGATAGTGACGCGATCACCAGCCTTAACGCCGCGATCCTTAAGCACATTTGCAAGCCGGCAGACTTCTTCATGCAATTCCCGATAGGTCACATGACGGCTGACCAAGGGGTCATCACCTTCAAAAATAAGTGCAGTTTGATCACCACGGGTTTCTAGATGGCGATCAAGACAGTTTGCACTGGCATTAAGCGTTCCATCTTCGTACCATTTAATGCTCAAGGTTTTGGCATCA
>Ga0255779_1004156_pt1 | contig 14065 bp, 10 predicted proteins | sample 011ome_21_FD_179977 | JGI IMG/M metagenome (GOLD analysis project Ga0255779, IMG submission 179977) | Coastal salt marsh microbial communities from the Groves Creek Marsh, Skidaway Island, Georgia - 011508AT metaG (version 2) | ecosystem: Environmental > Aquatic > Marine > Intertidal zone > Salt...
GCAGAGGCATCCAAACCAATATTCATTTCAATAGGCATTTATGGAAATCATAATAATTTAGAGAAAAATATAGAAAGATTGCTTGACGAGGCATACCCTGTTAAAGTTCAAAAAATAAAATTTAAATATTCTAATGCCGCCAAATTATTGTCAGGTCCTTTCCATAGTAGAAACCACGCGCTAAAAGCGTTGAAAAAAGTGGTCCGAATGGGCTACATCGACGCTTATATCTCGAAGGGTTGATTAAATCTAAGTTTGCGATGATTGCAAATAAAGTCAGTTTTGTTTTATGACTTGTTATTATATATTGACACAAAATCAATCGAAGCCAGACAATAAATCTGAAATTGTTTTTTCGAGTTCTGCATTTTGAGCCTCAATATCAGTAATTTCTTTACGTAATTCTTCAATGCGTTCTTTGCGACTTTCCATTACTTCTTTTATTTCAGACAGAAGGCCCGCTAATTTGCCACTAAGATCATCGTCTGCCATATTGAACTCTCGCTTACAACTTGTTTCCCTCAAAATATAACGCTCGTACTAAAGTTCAACAAAATTCTATTTATATTGCCACAACCTATAGAATTTTGCTAAGATACACATGAAAAGTGATGTGAGATTAGAATGTCCTTGGACTTTGTAACAATAATAATTGTATTTTCAGTCTTACTCATGGCTGCTATGCTGTTCAAGATATTAGATAGGTTGTCCTCAATTGAGCGGACCTGGGCATCCAGCGCGCTGAAACGCATTGAATTACTTGAAGAACGTATTTCAACTCTTGAAAGCCGCAGTAAGCCTCCCGATTAATTTAGTAAGCTAAAACAGGGGGCTATATGTATAATCGATAATCGCTCGACAGCGTCAAATCCACGATAGGAAGCTATCAAAAAACAAGCCACTGAAAAATAAGAGTTTCTCTTGTCGAGCAAAAAGGAAAATTTGACACAATGAGCATCGCATGGGTTCGTTATAAAACTTTAATAATTTTGAGAAAACTTTCCTCGATTTTAGTATGTATTGGCCTTGGTACTATTCTAGCGTCAACGGTATACTCTGAAATTGTTACGACTGTCGATGGCCGTGAGATAATTCTAAATGATGATGGCAGTTATGAAATTATATCATTGACCGAAAATAATTGGTCAAACTTCGTAGAAATACTTTCTCCAAAATTTAAAGTGAGCTACGAAACGCAGGAGCGTCGTTCCATTCGCTTTATGCCAAGGTTTAAAAACATCCAACCAAGCACGATATTAGGGATAAAGTTCAAGAGTGAGTTTTCAAATTCCTTTGGTGAAAATATCCTAAATTTCGTTGGGATACACGAAGATAAACTAGATTATCAAGCTAGCACTAAAACTCAGCTATCTTTCTCCTTTGAAGAAAAGCCAGATGTGACAGATGAACCTTTTGAAAAGCTCTTACCCCTTGCTGAACTAAGAACCGGAAAAATCACAACAAAGATACTAGCCATTTCTTTTGCTGATGGCCGGATTTTAAATTTTGAATAAAGAGCAAGCAACGCTCAGTAAAATTGATAAATAGCTCATGTGTAAATAAACATGATCTAATTACCTACCTTATGAAGTCGAATAGCGTTTGTTGATTTAATTTTGCATATACTTGCTGAGCCGCATCTTTATTTAGTAATAGTTGTTTCAACTCTGTCACTACTTCAGCGAGATCAGCGTCCTCAAGCTCTGAGACGTCCTCAATAACGGTTGTACGTAAGTTATTAATTATATCTATTTGCGTATCAGCTGCTTTTATTCTAGCGCCTAATTTCGCCTGTTGAAGCGATACGTGCTCTATTGCGCTATTAATATTTTTTAGTGAATGCTGCAGACTTTTATTCGTTTGCAACCATTCTTTACCGTCAAAATTAACTTTAAGTTCGGTGTCGGAATTTTCATTGATGTCAATAAGAGTTAAATTGCTCAAGATTAATTCTTTGTCTGTATTATTTCCGATCGAAAGTGCATTTCCAGTAGAAATTATACGTATTGGTAAGTTAAGGTTTTCCACTTCGGTAACGATACCTGAAAGGTGGCCATTTACTAAATTTGCCGAAATTGGATAACTCTTACCATCATAATTAAGATCAAACTGAATGGTAGCCGGACGTTCATTTAGTGCGAAACTCAAAATTGCGGGCTTATTTGTAACATCAAGTTCTGAAACGCCATCCTGATTAAACATTAGCGCACTAGAAAATTCTTCAATTATTTGAAAAATAGATTTATTCCCCGAAGGAGACGAAATACTCATAAAAGTATCAAAACCTGAAATAGCTGTTTCAATGTTTTTGTTTTCAGAAATAGCCAATTTCATCTGCCCTAGGTCACCAAAATAATTTACGTTGCCTTCAGAAACTTTTTGAAACGGATCAATGTCACCGGCTGTACCACCAAAAATGGCTACACCATTTACATCGCGGGAATTTGCTATATCCAAGAGGAAAGATTTTAATTCCTCAACTTCTGCCCTGATCGCCAGCCGATCTTGATGATTGAGTGTGTCATTGTTTGCTTGTATATTCAGCTCCGAAAGTCTAATCAAGAGTGGCTCTACTGACATAAGGGCTGTATCTGCTAACCCGAGCCGGTCAGACGCATTTTGGGCGTTATCTAGATATCTATTGAATGTTGTTAGTAGTTCCTTACCTGCATTTAATTTGCCAACGGCGACAGGGTCATCTGATGAAAGTAATTTTTTTTTCCCGGTTGAAGTTTGCTCCTGCAGTATAGAAATGCGATCATCTAGCGATTTGAGAGACGTCATTACTTGTTGATTAAACAACTTTGAGCTTATGTTTGCCATAATTTATATTACCTCCATCAACGTATTCAGAAGGTCTCTTGCCGTACTTAGAACACGTGCGAGAGCTTGGTAGGCTTGTTGTTGCTCCATTAAATTGGCAGCCTCGGTATCGAGATTCACTCCAGAAAATTCATCCTTCAATTCAAGAATTGCTTGTTGCGCCGCCTCTGTCGCTTGCTTTGTGATCTCAGAAGATTTCACACGCATACCTATGTCTGATATCATTTCTTTGAAAATTTGATTAAATTCTCCTTGACCCGTATTTAAATCAAACTTGTTAAGTTTCAGCATACGCAAAATGTTATCGGAGTTAGCCTGAGCATCAGAAATTTGTATCAAATTAAAACTATCATTATCTCTAACCGAACCGTCTATTTTAAATGTATATCCAAGCGCAGAAAACTCTCCGATGTCGTTCGCAACACGAGTTGCTAAGCTTTGTTGTGTCATAGCATCAAATACTTCGTATATTCCTAAGTTTGCATCCATTACACGCACGCTGAGATTTTGGGGTAAATTCATATTATTAGTTGCAGAAGTAAATCGAGTTGAAAAATTTGATGTATTTGCACCATCAAAAATGACAATTAATTCTTCGTCCGGCAAGTTGCGTAGCTTAATGTGGTTTTTGACATTCGAAACCACTGAAAAATCGGCATTAATGTTGTTACCGGTTAAATCGTATAGGCTAAGGCTTCCGTTTGAAACTGTCGCCCTGACACTGGAAATATTTATTTCAGACCCTTCCAATAGCTCTGGTGATAACCTTAAACTGGTAGTGGCGTCGGTTGTGATAATGAATTTTCCGTCTTGATAAATTCCATTTACACCAAAAATCTCTATACTAGCCTCAGAAAGAGCTTCCGCATCCTCATTAGATGCAGAAAATGTCATAACTTGAGAAGTATTGAGCGCTGAGGTGTCGGAAACTGTTATAGTTTCTGCCGTTGGCACACCCCCTATGGCTCCAAGGTTAAGTGTATAGCTGCCGTTAATGTCTGATTTAAGAGCCACACTAAATCTGCCTGTGTCAGGCCCGTCTAATGTAATATCTGCATTTTCCAAAAGCTGATTAGATTGCGTGTCCGGGAAAGATATTTTTCCGCTATACTTTTGTCCTTCGAATTCAATATCAAAATAATCAATCTCTCCAGCGACTGGCGCATCAAAAATGAGTTCTGCAACCAATTTGGCACTTGCATTGTTGCGAAACGCCTCAACTATAGAATTTGAAACAATCATGCCACTAGTATTTGGTAGGGAACTAAGATCTATTGTTGTATTAAAATTATCGATCTGAACGTCTAATACTGTATCTGCCACAGCAGATTTAGCCGAGAAATAATCGATTGATGTATCTAAAAGGTCAGATTGCAAATTAAACTCTATTGACTTTTGATCTCCAGAAAATGTTTGAGTTACATTTGTAAATCCTGTCTGTACCCCTTCGACGGCCGCTAGTAAATTTGGAGAATTTTGACTTGCGTAATTTGATACGCCATATAAAAAAGTTCTACTTGATGAAATCTCTAGCTCGCCTGCAACTCTAATACTAGCACCATTTACAAGGTTCTTTTTTGCCCCATCCACAGCAATCAGGTTTCCATCAGATGATAGCTTTTGCAAAACGATTGCCACAGAACCTTGAGCAGCAGAAGAGGATTGTATGTCAGCTAATACTATGTCCGCACCATCTAATTGCTTTAAAATAATTGACTGTTTGTCATTGGAAATTTCTGCCAATATACCAGTTTTTCCAGAGGCTAAATTAATTTGAGCCACCAGCGGGCTGGCATCGTCAGATAGTAAATTTACATAGATGTCTGAATACGTACCATCAGTATTCCGAATTGAAAAAGATAATTTAGTAGGGGTTTCGGGAATTGTTAATTTGTTTAAGTTTGATAATTTCGTGTTAAAGCCATATTTTGATAGATTTTGCAAAATTTCATGGTTTATGTCGACCGCAATTAATCCAGGATCAATCGAAATAACTTGCTCGACTTTATCAGTAGCCTGATCGCCTATCCAAAGATCAAAACCATTAGAATTAAGACTATTTGTTGTGGATGCAGTAGAAAAAAACTTATTTTCAACGCCGCTCGTTGGCAGTTTAAAATAAAAATTATTTGAAACAGAATTTTGTTGCTTATCAACTGATAAATATCCTGACTCCAAGTAATCTGCACGATACTCTGCCTCATCAAGAAAGCCGTTTTGAACTGTAATAAATTCTGAAGCTTTGTCTATAGATAAGGCCGGTCCCGAAATTTGACGGCCATCTCTCGTAAACACATATACCTCGCCTGAGGAGACGGGAACATTAGAGAACTTAAGTGATGGTTCTCCTAAGATCTGTGCATCTACTATTTTTTTTGGAGCACTGTCACGTTGAGTGAAACTTAATGCTGATCCATTTGTTGAAGCAACCAATCCTAAGTCCCACAATGTGGTTTTAGTGTCATCATCAATAGTACCCAACAACGACCCGTCATTAAGGCGGTTAGCAAGCTCTTCTAGGTCCTGAATTTCTACATTCCCAGAGTTCAATATAAATTTAATTGTTTCGCCGGCTTCGTTATTAAATATAATTGGGCTAGATTTAAGACCACCAAAATCGCCACTTGAAATTACGAAGCGCACCGTTGATTGAATTGCTGAGGTTGAAAATTCAATCTCAGAAACATCTGGATTGATAATGGCACTATACAAATTGGAGCGAAAAGACCTAGCGGTTGCAATATTCAGATCATTTGAAAAAACATCTTCAATATTTGGTAGATTAGCTTTGGTTTCATTAAATTGATCGACCACCGACAATATGGCCGTTCCTTCATTATTCAGATCCTTTGAGATACTGAATGAACTACCAGCGGCGATGTCTTCAGGCCGCTCGATCAAAAATTTAATATTAGACGCAGCATTTACCGCGGGGCCAATATAAACGATATCTCCATCTGCAGGTGTGCCATCGATCGTAAACTGAGCATTTTCAACATTAAATTTGCCTGCTTCAAAACCAAAAATTTGTTTTGTTTCAGTGTCGTAAAATGTTTGATCCTCTGAACGATATACAAGCGTATAGGTTTGCGATAAGGTACCTGAAACGTGTTCAGCGGCAAATTCTGCGATATTATTCTTTTCAGTTGTAATTTGGAATTGAGGGATTGCAAACATAATCCCGCCAATATTTCCGTCAAGTGTTACTCCGTTAGAGTGCAAAGAATTGAAGTCACTTACCATTGCTGATGCTAAAAAGCTGAGATTTTCAAGAGTTTCGTCAATTGCAAAAGATGCTTTAATCAGGCCCGATAAGTAACCGTTTGTTACTTGACTGGTAGACTGAGATTGTGATCCCTTTACCAAGCTAAATCGCAATGAAGCGGACGTTTCATCTACCACAATCTGTTGTGTAGAAAATAAGTTGATTAGATCTTCTTTTCCAAAGTTTTGGCCAAGGCTTATCTGCACAGCGCCACGGTCTTGATAGTCGACAGTAACCCCGATTAAACCAGACAAATCATTTATCAACTGATCACGTTGATCAAGCAGTGCATTTGATGCGGCTCCACTGCCTCCTGAAGATATTAATTTTTTTTGTATTTCTAAAATACCGTCCACAATACCATTAGCAGAGAGTGCAACAACCTCTGCTTCAGAACGCAGATCAGCTTTCAAATCTTGAAGGCTAATTGCTAGATTAGAAATGCCATCTGCCAGTAGTTGACCATATTCGATAACAAGTTGACGTGCTCCTAAATCTGTTGGTGACTGATGAATCGCGTTCAAGCCATCGAAGAAGTTTTGCAAATAGGCTGAAATAGAATAGTCACCAGGCAGTACAAGACGCTCAAGTGCAGATAGTTTTTCATTTGCAGCTCGAGCGTTCTCGAACGAAGAATTGGCCGTATTTGCTTTAGTTACGATAAGAGAATCAAATGCGCGTCTTATGTTTTCAATTCGCACGCCAAGGCCCGCTTGATCACTCACGGACAAAATATCACCCTGCGTTGCCGATACTTCCGTGAGTTGGGCATCACGTCTATTATACCCTTCAGTATTTGCGTTAGCTATATTTTGTCCGGTCACACCAAGTGCGCGCCTATAAGCTTGAACACCACTTTTACCAATTTCAAAAAGATCGGCCATTCTATCAATCTTCTTTCAAATGTTTGCTAAATTGCTGCTGGATTGCACTTGCAATTCCTAATGCAGTGTTGTTCGCTATCTGCTTTGCATACTCCTTATCTAACATTTCCCGATACGTTTCAGTTTCTTGGTTATTAAAAAGACCATCCGCTAAGGTACTCTGCCGGGCAGCTTTTAGAAATTGTTCAACAAAAATAGCCTCAAACTGTTCAGCTACAGCATTGAGGTTTTCACTTTTGTTTTCGCTAGAACCATATCGTTCTGACGCTAGTGAATTTATTGGCTGCGGATTGTTAATAAACATTTGACTGGCCTAAATAATTATCAATTCTGCGTTCAAAGCCCCAGCTTCACGTAAAGCTTCAAGTATGGCGACTAAATCAGACGTAGTTGCCCCTACTTGGTTAATTGTGTCGACCAAAGAAGAAAGTGTAACTCCATCGTCAAACAAAAAAGCTTTTGCGATATCCTCAGAAGTAGTCACCGTACTGTCTTGCGTCGTGACTGGCGCACTAGGAACCGCAACTGTTTGATCACCATTTGTGACAATTGAAGTCCCCTGTGTCGTTTCAGTGTTTTCATCCACTCTTACAGACAAACTTCCTTGAGACACAGCTGCCGGCCGCACCATGACCTGGCCACTAATCACAATGGTTCCAGTACGAGAATTGATTATAACTCTTGCTGGTGGTTCCGCTGGTGCAACTTCTATATTTTCTAGCAATGAAACGAATGAAACGCGCTGAGAGGGATCAATCGGAGCAGACACCTTTATAGAGTTTGCATCCAATGCAATTGCTATTTCCGGCCCAAAGATGTCATTAACTGCATCTGCGACAGAATTTGCTGTCGAGAAGTCTCCTTGGTGCAAATTCAAAATAATGTTTTCGCTTGTAAGAAACGTATTGGGCACCAATTTTTCGACCGTCGCACCTTTCGGAATACGGCCAACTGTCGGAACATTTACAGTTATCGATGATCCATCCTGCCCAGAGGCGCCCAAACCGCCGACAACCATATTACCTTGGGCTATTGCGTATGTTTCGCCGTCCGCACCAAGCAATGGGGTCATGAGCAAAGTGCCGCCTTTTAGAGAGGATGCTCCAGCTATCGTGGAGACAGTAATATCAATTGTTTGTCCAGGCTTCATGAATGGTTTAAGGTCTGCGGTCACAACGACCGCTGCCGCATTAGCTGCGTTCAAATCACCAATATCCGCCACTATCCCGAAGCGTGACACCATAGATTGCATTGACTGCAAGGTAACGCCTGCGCCACCATCTCCGGAACCAGCAAGCCCAACTACAATACCGTATCCAACAAGCTGGTTATTTCTAACTCCTGCGATAGAAGAAATATCTTTGATCCTCTCAGCTGCTAAATTTTGCCCGAATAGTGCAAACACAACAGCTATGAATAACGATTTTATTGAGCATATGGGCACGTTGTTGTCCTCAAATTGGAGAAATCGCTGTTAACAAACCACTCAACCAACCTTGGTTTGCGGTATCCGCAATGTCACCTGCACCGATATATTGAATATTTGCATTAGCAATGCGGTCTGAAAGCACCACGTTTTCTGCAGATATGTCAGCAGGTCGTACTATGCCACTTACTCTGATATATTCATCGCCTTTATTAAGAACTAAACGTTTTTGACCTAGTATCTCAATATTGCCTCCGGGCATTACGCGGACGACATGGACCGACATCTGGCCTGTCAACGAGTTTGATTGGGCGGTTGAGCCTGCACCTGTAAAACTACGCTCGCTGCTGGACGTGAGCGCTTCAGAAATTCTTTCTTCTAGATCGGAACCAGGAATAATGCCTGGTAGACTGATTTTATTAGATGAGGACTTTGAAGCAGCGGCATTTTGGGATTTGGTTGCTTGAAAGCTTTCGGAGAAAGCTACCGTGATTATGTCACCGACTTTTGATGCCCTACGGTCTGTTGCAAACAATCCTGCTGCTTGATCGCTGTAGATTGACCCATCGGGCATCCGATTACCAGTTGCATCGGTCAGGGGATAAACTGGTTCATAATCTCGACTGACTTCTTGCTCAATTTGTGTCGAGCAGCCAGCTAGCATTAGCATAATTAAATGACTAATGATAATTTTTTTATAAGTTATTTGAAACATACTGCATCATCTCATCAACTGCTTTGATTGATTTACTACTGACTTCATATGCTCTCTGCGTCTCGATCATATCCACGAGTTGCTGAACAACATTTACATTAGAAGCCTCTAGATAACCCTGTTGTAGCTTTCCAAATCCGCCACTTCCCGGTGTTCCCTCGATTGCTTCACCACTTGCGTCTGTAGAAACAAACAGATTTTCTCCGACGGGATCCAATCCAACGGGATTAATAAAATTTGATAATGACAATTGTCCTACTGCTTCTGCAGTTGTTTGACCCGCACGAATAACATTAACTTCACCGGAAGGCGTGACCGTAATGCTAGTTGAGTCCTCAGGTATTTGGATTTGTGGTTGGACGACATAACCGTTTGGTGTCACAAGGGTACCATCTGCCGAACGCGAAAATGTTCCAGCCCGTGTGTGGCCAATTCTACCATCAGGCATTAGTACCTGAAAAAAGCCCATTCCGTTAATGGCTAAATCTAAAGCGTTCTCGGTTGAAATGAGAGCACCCTGAGTATGTAATTTTTGGGTGTTTACAATTCTCACCCCAGTGCCGACTGAGAAAGATGAGTTTTGACCTTCAGTTCCATCATCTGCACCTCCGCTCTGACTTAAGGCTTGGTATAGCTGCGTTTCAAAATTTGCACGCTCACGCTTGAAACCTGTGGTATTAACGTTTGACAAATTATTTGCGATAACTTGCAAACGATATTGCTGAGACGTTAATCCAGTCTGAGCAACGTACATGGCTGATGTTGACATTTTGGTTCCCCATTTCTAATCGAAATGAGTCTGCAAATAACATGCCAAGTCTATTGTGAAATTCGCAATAGTGCCGATCCAGATCGATCGGCTTCCTCAGCTGACTTAATCAGTTTCATATTTAGTTCAAATTGGCGCTGATTATCAATTGAAGCAACCATTTCCTCAACTGGGTTAACGTTCGAAAGCTCAATGGTTCCCTGAATAAACTCTCCAGACTGGTCAGCGGCTATCTCTTTATCGCTAAAGGCTTTAATTTTACCATCAATATCTTTTGATAAATCAAAGCCGTCAGGTATTGCAGAGGCTATTACACCGAAAGAGTTAAAAATTCCTGATGGAGTGTCAGCTGTATCCAACAAAATTTCCCCAAAACGTGAGATTTTTATATCTGAAAAAAACGGTAGCTGAATTTGCTCAAGATTTTCACTCAGTATTTTTTCTCCAGCCCCGTTCTGCAGAATACCTTCCTTAGTAACTTGTAAGTCGCCACGCCTTGTGAAAATGATATCGCCCGTTTCATTCGTCGCTAGCATGAAACTATCATTAGTAATTGCAATATCAGTTTTATTTCCACTAAGGTTCAGCGATCCCTTTTTATAGGAAAATTGGTTTGGTCCAGTCTCAAGGGCATAGGCGCGAGGGCCAAGCTGATTATATTGCTCTAGGAATGCAGATCCACCTTCGTTTGGAAGCTCTCGTCTGTAACCAGGAACAGAAATGTTCGCCATATTTTGCGAAATATTAAAACGCTGATCATACAAGTTCCTGATCGAATTCAATGATGTGAAAATCATTTTATCCATAAAGCCACTCCACTACATTCGAATATTAATAATTGTCTGAGTGAGCGATGTTGTGGTTTCAATCGCTTTCGCCGATGCTTGATAGTTACGTTGTGCTGTAATTAGGTTCACTAGTTCTTCCGTAATATCAACATTGGAACGTTCAAGCGAACCAGACAGTATGTTCCCAAAACCTTCCGAGCCCGCTTCGCCAACTTGTGGTGTACCAGAAACCGCTGTTTCAACGTAAGTTGCGTTACCAATTTGTTTCAAACCATTTTGGTTATTGAAGTTCGCAACAACAATTTTACCAAGTGGCGTGTTTTGGCCGTTTGTATAGTTTGCACGGATTGTACCTGAGCTATCAATTTCCAAACCGTCCAATCGACCAGATGTAAAACCATCTTGTTCAACTGATAGAACCGAGAATGGTTGGGCAAACTGTGTTGACGCTGAATAATCGATGTCGAGCGAAATCGAGAAGCCTTCTGCTTGCTGTTCATAACTAACGTTGTTTCTTGGGCTAACCAATCGACCCGTTTTGTCAAAGGTCAATTCCCCTTCATCGATATAAAGTGGATAATACCCTTCGACTAAATTTTCAGGGGGAGAAGTGACAACATTACCAGAAGCATCAACATAAAGTGCTACGCCATCGGCGTTAGTCGCCTGGACTAAGTTAAAAATCTTAGGTACAGAGCCAACGCCTAGTGGCACGTCGGCAAGGCCGAGCCTAGCGGTGCCTTTAACTTTGATAGTGCTTGTTGATCCTGTCGTGCCAGTTGTGAAAGTAAAGTTATTGTCAGATGGCGAATATCGAACTTTTACGCCACCGACTACTTCACCCGTTTCAGGATCTGAAATTTGATTTATACGCTGTTCCAAAGCTGTCGCGAGGGTAGTTCCAACATAATTACCGGCAGGTATTTCAATAATTCCATTAATACCGTTGACGGAAACGTTAAAAACATTTTCGCCGTTTGTTGAATTAAGACGAAACACCTCTGTCAAATCACTCTGGGCGGCACGACCTACAGCAACAGCTGCATCGGAAGCCAAGCCGGTGCCACCAGTATAAAGGTAATCATTACTATTTGAATCAAAGCCCATCAAGATATTGGAACCGTTACCAATTATTTGATTGTTTAAGTCAATAACTTCACTGGGATCAATCACACCAGTACCAATAAGGTTGCGACGCCCAATTTGAATATTTGATGCTTTTTGCGCTGTATCCACACCAAGTGCACCATCTGCCGCAATTGTTTCACCGGTTGTCCCAGAAGATACAGTGAAGTTTTTTGTGTCGCTATTATAGCCAACTTGTATACCATACCTTTTATCGTTTAGCTGAATTTCATCACCATCGGCAATAAAGCTGCCAGCATGTAAAACTTCGCCACCACGGATAAGGACTTGAGAAGCATTGTTTGCAGTTGGGATCCCAATACCATTAGTGCTATCGGCGTCTGCGGCACCATAAACCGTAAAGGCATTAAAGTTACTGCTTGTCCCGGTTCCTAAAACAGTACGATCTACAGTAAACGAGAGGCGTTGGTTGATTTCATCAAAAGATACCTGAACCGGTGGATTACGCCTATTAACCCAACCAATTGATGCGATTTTAGCCCCATCAATGTAACTATCTAAGCCGAGTGTACTTAAAGCTGCGGCAGTCTCAACATCGCTAGAAGTTATCGCAAAGGCGCTGGTGTTGCTGGACGTATCGCTTCTGCGATTTGCAGATGATCCAATTTCACGGATCACAATCTTTTTACTGTCAAATGTCTCTAAAACACCGTCCACAGTGGGCTCAGAGCCTTCAAAGTAAGCTTCAACGTTTTGCGATGGATTAAAGAATAGTGATATACCCGCATTTTTGACTGTTGTGCTAATTGTTTCTGGCAAGCCTAAACCGGTTGTGTCTATTCGTAAATCACCAGCTGCAGTTGTTTCCAGAATTCGCAATTCCCGACCGTTTAGTTCGCCGGTAGCGTCTTCACCTATTAAGCGAATGCTACTTGATTTGAAATCTTCGCTAGAAACACTGTCAGGAAGCTTGATAGTAAGTGTATTCTGCGAAGGATCATACGAAATTGAGTTAGATCCCAGAATAGCTTCATTATCATAAACCTGCAAAGTTGGTCGGTCACCGAAATAAGAGTAAGCAAGATACCTGTCTACATCGACGTCGTCTAGTTGAGCACCCGCCGTTCTGAAGAATGATGCAGTCGACGCAACTGGGCCAACGGCCGTATATGAAATTTTGATCGAAGTTCCATTCGCGTCCTTAGCAATTGTAAACACAGTTGCATCATAATCAGGATGGGACTGGAGGCCAGCAATTATATCATCAATCGTATCTGCGTCAGTATCTGCGACATAGCTAAGGGTAATGCCAGATGCGGAAAGGCTATAGGTTTCGTTGGCAACCACTGTTAAGCTTTGCGAAACCAATTGAACTTCTTTTTGACTTTCTACGCCATCATTTGACGTGACAGATATTGCAGCCAAAGGGCTACCTCCACCATCAGCATCTTGTGAACTAATTGCAGCAGTGAAGTTTTTACCATCGGATCGCTTGACTACAAAAGATCCATCGTTGTTGTTTCCATCAGACGTTACAGTATAGCCTGTTAACGTTCCATCGGCGGCTTCTAAAGCATCAGCGATAGCATCCAAACTAGCGGCAGAATTTGCATCCAAGGTTATTGTGAGAGTTTTATCATTTTCGCCATTAGCGGATAGCGTTAAGGTCACGGTATCGTCGGCTGCAAAACCATTACCATTCAAAACTACGTCTGCTGTTGCAGCCGTGGCATTTACACCTGTTACAGACTTGGCTGCCGCAACTGACATGGTTGCATTCGCCTCATCAGCGACCAATTTAGTAATGGTATGTGTTAAGTCGAAACCAATCGCTTGTTGTTCACCCGTGGCGGAACCTAGTGGATGATTAATTTCAGAACCTTTAATACTCGCAAACATTCTACCCTCAACGCCCAATTCCGCAGCGTTGCCGGTAAAATTACCATCTGTGTCAAATGAGTATGCATAATTATCTAACTCTTGGTTAATGCGCTCTTGAACGTGTGTTAGAAACTCTGAGCGTGTGAAGTCAGGAGATGAGCCTTCGGGATCAATTCCACTAAAATCTGTCACATAACTGTCTTGAAGTAAGTCGATTTCAATCACTTCATTCAAACCTTCAGATGTACCATCCGTGGTGTTCAGCTTAAAGAAATCCAAAGTCAAAATGTCATCAACGTTCTGATATAGCTGAATTTTCTTGTCGTCGCCATAGGCCTCATTAATCGCGCGTTCGACTTCAGCTGCAAGTTGCTCGGCATTATATTTTCCAGGCCGCAGATCAATCGAAACTGGAGCATCGGAGTCAT
>Ga0255779_1004158_pt1 | contig 14058 bp, 9 predicted proteins | sample 011ome_21_FD_179977 | JGI IMG/M metagenome (GOLD analysis project Ga0255779, IMG submission 179977) | Coastal salt marsh microbial communities from the Groves Creek Marsh, Skidaway Island, Georgia - 011508AT metaG (version 2) | ecosystem: Environmental > Aquatic > Marine > Intertidal zone > Salt...
ACTCACGGGGACGCCTATTCTCGATGCGTGGATGCGCGGGAAGAAGGATATGCGTCCGGTAGATATCAAGTGGTTGAAAGACAACACCGGGGAGAAGAAGTAAATTAGAGCGACCAACGCGTGCATAGGAAAGTATTGTAATTACGTACGCATGACGTTCGTAACGCGCAAAGACAATAAACCAACCAACCAAAGTTACAGACAAACTATCTAGATTGCTATAATTTATTCGCGTTCACGCGCCAATTTGAGTGCCAAAGCGATAGCGCTCGACTTGGCGCGCGCCGCCGACATTTCGGCGGCGCGTTCGGTAAAATTCACCAATTTGGGTGGAGTGCCATGCGCGCTGACGTGCTCGTAGAAATACGACGTGAGATGTGGTGGAATCTCCAACAACTTGAAATAAAATGAACACCCCTTGCGAATAGCCATCACGAGAGTGTCCATGGTGTCTTGGAAGTCCATGGCGTTGTCCTCGGCGATGGCGCTCAGCGTCTGACCGGCGACGTGTTTATCGTATACGAGCGATTCTTCGGTTGTCAAGTCAATCATCGCTACGCGCGTGCTTTGCATCGTTATCTCACCTCTAGCGTCTTCTTCATCATCGTCGTCGTCGTCGCTCGCGACGTCTTCAGCCTTTTCTTCGTTGCGTTCTTCGCCGGCCTCGTCATCTTCGCTCTCTTCGTCTTCGTCCTCAGATGATACCACCGGTTCCGGCAACGGCTCGCACTCGTACCCCGCACCGTGAACGGAATCCAGCGGCGCGATAGATTTCAACGCACGATACGCAAGCAACGACGCCCATGCGTCCATGGCGGCATATTTAATTTGATCCGGGTTCAAAGCGTCGCGTTCCCAATTCGACATGCGCGTCTTGTCCTTGGGTAAATTCTTCTTCAACACGTGCTCACACACGCGCGCGAGCGACCACGTGTTCGCCCCAGGACACGCACCCACGCGCTCTCTCGCCATCATTCCGAGCTCGACCACTCGAGCGGCGACGACGCCGTAATCTCTCTCAAATTTCCGCGCGTCCCCGCGCACGTTGAACCCCGTCTTCCCAATCGCCGCATCCCTCAACCACCGTTTCAATCGCGGTGTTACCCCAGTCGTGTGCACTCTCGCCAAAACAACCAACGCGCGCGTCAAATCCGCGCTCGCCGCGGCGATTTGCACAAGCGACGTCTTCGCTTCTCCCGCGCCCTTCTTCCACGTCACCTTCCACTCCATGTCAAATCCGCACGTCGGCTCATCCCCCGTCAACGCCTCCAATCGATCGAACGCATCATCGAGCTCGCTCGCCGTGCTCGCCACAATAATCTCCCCATCGTACGTCAAGTCCTCCAGCGTCACCGCGCGCGGAAGCGCGTCGCCGACCGGCGCGAGCGCCTCAGCTGTCTTTTCCGAATTTTGAATCGCGCGTCGCCCATCGTCCTCGTTTCGATCGCGCAGCGCCGCGGGCGAGGGCGCGGCGAGGGCATCCGCGGCGTCGACGAGCGATCGCGGGATACGTCGTGCGCGTTTCGCGATCGGGGACATCGCGGCGCGCAGTGCCGGCGCGAGTCGACGCGATGCCAAGCGCGCGCGCACGCGGCGGGGCATTCGACATTCAAAAGCCCTAAAATTCCCGCGACTTAGGTTCTAGGGTATAGACATCACCACACCCTCATCCGACGACCACGCCGCGCGTCACATCGATGGCGTCCGCGTCCTGCGCCGCGTCCGCGCGCGCGTGCGCGCGCGCGCGCGCATCGCGGCACTCATCGCACGCCTCACCGTCTTCGGCGCGCGCGCGGCGAATGACGCGCGGACGGCGCCACGCGGACGCGCGAACGCGTCGGGATTATCCACAACCGATGCCGAGGGCTGTCGCGCGGTCATCGGACGACGCGGACGACGACGTGGACGGCGCAGACGACGACGCGCGCGCGAGCGAGCGGGGTGTTGATGCGCTGACGTCCGCTGCGCGAGCGTTCGGGAGAAACGCGAGCGCGCTCGCGGAGTCGTATGGTGGTGGACGCGTCGACGCGGGGGAGGATGTCGCGGCGCGTCAGTTGGGCGTTCGCGAGAGTTTACTCGAAAGCGAAGAGCAAGAAGCCGAAGCGCGCGCGCGGGCGGCGGTGAATATGTCGCGCATGCTCGCTAGTGGGGGGTCGGACGTGTTGAAGCGGATTCCAGAGGACATTTTACCGCTTTTGCTGCGGTTGCCGAGCGCGGAGGGCGACGTGGAGGCGTTGAAGCGAAGCGCGGAAGGGGTTAATGCGTGGAAGGATAATCTCGCGCGTGGGTTATTGCCTGATGTGGATGTAGAGTGGCCCGAGGATGCGACTTTTCGTGAGGCTTTGATTGAGGCTTTGGGGGATTTAGACATGGCGCGGTTTACCCGAAGGTTTCCGCCGGTGTTGGATACGTTGATGAAAAATGTGTTGGATATGTTGTACATTTACGAACAAGAGCGTTTAGACGAGGGTGAACCAGAAATGCCACCGAGTGATCCTCAGGATTCGCAATCGTCGAATGACGGCGAAGGCGAAGGAGAGCCTCAAGGGAATGGAAGCGGTGAAAACAACGACCAGGACGGCGAAGGCGAAGAGCAAAGCCAAGCCGGCGGTTCAGGTGGTGGCGAAGGTGAAGAGGATGGTGAAGATAATGTAGATGATTACGATATGAGCGTTGATGGCGATGCAGACGCCGCTAAGGAGGAGGCCAAACAGCAAGCCAAGGAGAAGAATAAGGAGTTGGTGCAAAGCTTGATGGAGGATTTCAAAGACCAATGGGAGCCCGCGGTGGATAAGCTCGACAAGGCGGCCAAGGCGTTTGAGGGATTGAACTTGGAAGACTTAGCCGATGGACCAGAGGGGTTCGATTTAACGCGCGGGCTTTGGCAGCAGACGGGATGGAAAGAATTGGATTCATTGCGGAAAAAGCTACAAGAGTTGCGAGAGTTGCGAGACATGGTTCGGAGCCTCGGGCGCGGAAGCGGTCGAGGCCCATTGAAGCGTGCACCGCGACAAAAAGAACGTCCAGGTTTTCCAATCGGACTTGTGCGAAGTCCAATGGAGCCCGAACAAACATCAGGCTTGTGTCGTTCGGATGACTTGTCGCGCATGATGCCGAGCGAGATGAGTTTACTCGCGAGCGGTTTACCGCAAGCACGATTGCTTCACTTTGCTCGCCGTGCCGAGCGCACACTGCTGTCATACGAACGCGTCGGATGGTCCGAAGAACCTGCGGTGACGGTGGACGGCTTTGAGACGCGACCGGCGGCGGAGTGCGGACCAATTATCGTATGCCTTGATACTTCTGGATCGATGATGGGCGCACGCGAAACGGTGGCGAAAGCCATGGTTTTGGAATGCATGCGTCAAAGCCGAACGCAGCAGCGCGCGTGCTTCTTGTACTCGTTTAGTGGCCCGGGTGATTGTCAAGAGCTCGAGTTAAAACTCACGTCTCGTGGGTTGGAAGGATTGTTGGAATTCCTCGCCGGCAGTTTCCACGGCGGAACCGACGTTGACGAGCCATTCAACCGCGCGTTGGCTCGATTGCAAGAATCAGAGTGGTGCAACGCAGACATCTTGCTTGTTACCGACGGAGAAATTAAACCTCCAGACGAAGCTTTGATTTCAAGCCTCAACGACGCGAAAGAAGAACTTGGATTGAAGGTGCACGGCTTGCTCGTTGGCGATGCCGGCAACGAAGAAGTCATCGAGTCCATTTGCACGCACGTGCATACATTCAAGTCTTGGTCCGCCGTCGGTGGTCGGCGATGAAATTCGCCATAGATTTACTTTATTTTATTAGCTGTCATTGAAATCACGCACGCAGATAAAACATTCCGCCGCGCGCCGAAACGAAGCGAGCCTCAGTGAACGACTCGGGACGCGAGCATGTCTGACCATGCTCGCGTTCACGCCCTCGTGCGCGCGCGCATGTCAGCGATGATATCACCCGCGTCGTTTCGCTCCTCTGTCACTCGCGCGAGATACAGTCACTTGTCGTTGCAGCACACAGAGTTTCCAAGCGTCGACGGCGCTGGCGCCACGTGCTTCGACCTCGATCGCGTTGAGCGCCGCTATCTCTTGTGCGGCACCGTCGATGGCGGCGTGCACGTGTACGACACAGAATCAACGTCGATGACGTCGGATGGCGACGATGCGGTGCGCACGCAGGCGCTGGTGTGTGCGATACCAGGGGGTGGAGCTCGAGCGACGCAGAGTCGAGCCGTGTCGACGTCGACGTCTTCTGTATTTATATCCGACGCCACCGCACACGCCTACGCCACATCGTGTGCGAAGTGGCTTCCGAGTGATACTGGTATGTTCTTTACTTGCGGGTTCGACGCCGCGGTGAAGTGTTGGGATGCGAATAGCTTGCTCGAGGCGAGTGCGCTCGAGCTCGAGGCGAAATGTCACGCGGTGGCGTTGAGTTCGATTTCAACGTCGCACGCGCTCGTGGCGATCGGAACGGACGATGCAGTGGTGAGGTTATGGGACCCCGGGGCGAACGTCATTGCGCACACGCTTTCAGGGCATCGAGGGAGCGTCAGAGCGATCGATTGGGCGTTGTCGAGTGAGTATCAGTTGGCCACTGGCGGCGCCGAGGGCGACGTGCGCGTGTGGGATATTCGACGCGCCGGAGCATTTATGATTTTAGACCGACACAACACGCAACAAACGGCGCATGTTGAAGGAATTAAGGACGCCATGTACGCCGGATCGAGTGGCACAACCGTGGGCGCGGGTCCAAAGCCGGCGTCGCGTAAAATGGCGGATTCCATTCCAGATCATTTACGATCCGATGCCGCACGACGGTGCTCGTCTTCGAGTTACAGCGGTCGCGGGCACGCGCGCGGTGGCATTAAGCGCACGCGAGACGGTGGTTGGGGCGGTTGGGGCGTGGGTTTCCGCCCTAAGAATGGCGCCCGTCCAGACGCGTCCGCGTCCAAACATGTCCCAACCCGGGACGGCTACTCATCCGTCGCCGCATCCGCACACGAAGGGCAAGTCACGGGATTAAAAGTCACACCATGCGGGTTATTCTTAATATCCACTGGTGTCGATGCTCGCGTGCGCCGATGGGACTTGACCACGGGATTGAACACGTACGCTCCATACGACGAACTCGGCCCGATTCCAACATCCAACACCTGTCAACCCGCAATCTCGGGCGACGGCGAGCGCCTCTTCGTGCCGTGCGTCACCGGTGACGTCAAGGTATTCAACACCCACACCGCAGTGTTGCACACCACGTTGAAAGGACATTTAGACGAGGCATTCGCGTGCGCGCACAAGGATGGAGGCTCCGCCGCGCTCTTTACGCTCGGCAAGGATCGAAACATTCTCGTATGGGAACCCCCGCGCGCGTGCACCGATGCGCGCGTCCACGGCGACGGCATCATCGATGGTGACGCATGGAGCGACGACGACGCGGATGGTGACGCCGGGACGGCGGGCATTCGCGCCGATCCAAATTCAAGATTTGCCTCGCGCGGGCTCGGCTATCGATCGATTCGGCGCTAACGCGGCGCCACATGTAGCTTTTCAATTAGCGCATAGCGCTCGAGTGCGCCATCAATGGCGCCCTGGGGCTCATAGAAATAGTGTAACACGTGTGTATCATCATCCATCGCTGCTGCTGCGTTTCGACGCGCGCGGCTGACGTCATCGAGCCGCCGCGACGCGCATTCGAGCGCCTCAGAAATCTCCACGCTCGATCCGACACTCCCCGCATCCATGCCAGCCAAGAAACGCACGTCGAAACCACTCTCGAAAACGTCCAAGGTATCCATCGCGCACCGATTATCGGGCGCGCGCGGCGCGACGACGTCGCTGTCGTCGCGTTTGGGCACGCAAACAAAGATACAGAAGAACAAGGAAAAGCTGACAACGACGCCAACGGCGCGGCGCACGAACGTAATCGCGCGTCTCGGTGATGCGTCTATCGCGTCTCGTCTCGGCGATGTTCCACAGCGACGACAACGCTCGGCGACGGTGACGACGACGACGACGAAACGAAAGAAGAGTGATGATGATTTGCGCGCGAGATTAATGTCGAAGACGAAACCGAAGACGAAACCGAAGACAAACACCGCGACAGTCGCGCCTGCGATTCGTCATATGCTGCAAGAATTAGATTTACAACGATTCCTTCCGAAATTCGCGCGCGAAGAGGTTGACGTGCGCGCGTTGAAAGTGATGAAGGATTCTGATTACAAGGCGCTGAACATTCCCGTGGGGCCGGCTGCGAAAATACGAGACTTTGCGAGGAAGATTCGATGAGAATGCCTACGTCGATGCGATGCAGGATTCGTATGACGATGATGTATGATGTATGATTTATGCGCGCGCCACGGCGCGACGCGCGACTACGTTTCCCCTGCGCAGGTGGGGTGCATGCAATATTATATAGAGTAGTAGCCGAACGAGACGACGTCGCGAAAACGTCAAACGACGACACGTCATTTCCCGACGCACGCACGAGCGACAACACAACCATGTCTGACGATTCATACTCGCTCCGTCTCACCGAAGACCTCTCGTACGTGCACCCGACGGCACCGCTTCCATCATGGATAAAAGGCTTCTTCATCACCGCCCTGCACTGCAACGACAACGCCATCGTCGACGCGTGCATCGAAGCGTGCGAGAAGCTCAACGACATGTGGTTCCGCGTCGCCTACGAACCTCATCGCGTCGACGGGGAAAAACCATTCACTAAAGCCGAAGCGTTGTGGATTCCGGGATGCGAGAGCTGCGCATTCGTCGCGCTTCGTCCCGACGACACCGACGCCAATGTGGCGTTGTTGGCCAAGGCGTTGGTGGATGAATGCCGCGAAGGCGCGGATTGGGTGCAACCCACGCATGTGGCGCGCATCGTTCCCGTCGAACGATGCGCGGCGGAGTTAGATTTACCAGCGTTGGCGAAAGAAATCGTCGGGCGACATTTCCCGCCGCGCGCCGACGCCGACGCTGACGCCGAGCCGATTACATTCGAGGTGCATTTCGAAAACCACCAACCGCTTTACCGGTACCATGCCAGCGACGTGAACCGCATCGTGGCGAGTTTCGTTCCCGAGGTCGGATACAAGGTGGATTTGAAGAGCCCACAAAAGACAATTCTCGTGATAAACGCGGGCGGGTCGACGATGATGTCCGTGGTAGAAAATTACGATAAGCTTTTCCACTTCAATGTGAACCGCGCCGTGCACGACAAGCTCTCAGCGCACGTTCCTCGCGATGAAGAACGCACGACGTCGGCGTAAATGACGACGACGATGCGTGCGCCTCTATGCATGCGTTTACACAAGACCATGATTGATAACGTTCAATCGAACCGACGACGCGCGCGTTTCAATCGAACGCGCGAACCTCAAACTTTTGATTTTCTTTTCACCTGCACGCACGCGCACACATAGCGCTATTGATGGTGGAATTATCAACCTCACATCATCTCGGCGTGTAATACGACGTCAAATGCTCAACGTGCGCACGACGTGCCACATCATCGATGATATCGTCGCGTCCCGGCGACCCAACCCTATCCGATTTGGCAAACTTCAGTCGTCGCCGCACCGCGTTCGTCCATCGCACGAACGCGTGAATTCGTAGATACACCGCACAAGGAACGGATCAACGACCGTTGCGTCGGTCCCGTCGCCGCCGACTCGACGATTATTTAACCTCTACCGCCTCTCGTTTGCATTCGCATTCGATTGCATTCAAAGACGCACACCATGACGACGGCGATGGCGGTCGTGGAACACATCAAGACCATGTACGCCACGACACCGCTGACGTATAGCATCCCAGCGACGTTGGTGACGATCATTGTCGCCCTGTTCGTCGCTGACGGGTTGTCACACGGGCCGTTGAAGCGTCGGGGCGCGCCTCCGGTGATCGGCGTCGCGCCCGTGTACGGCGGTATGCTGGAGTTCTTGAAGGGACCTATTGGGTTAATGGCGCGCGCGACGCCCAAGCACGGCGAAGTGTTCACCGTGCCTGTGTTTCACAAGCGCATTACGTTTTTGATTGGCCCCAAGGTGAGCGAGTTCTTCTTCAAGGCGAAGGACACGGAGATGTCGCAAAAGGAGGTGTACGAATTCAACGTCCCGACGTTTGGTAAGGGCGTGGTGTTCGATGTCGATCACACCACGCGTGCGGAACAGTTTAGGTTTTTTGCGGACAGTTTGAAGAGTAACCGCTTGAGATTGTACGTGGGGATGATGGTGAAGGAGGCGGAGGATTATTTCGCAAAGTGGGGCGACCAGGGCGAAGTCGACTTGCTCGAAGTGCTCTCCGAGTTGATTGTTCTCACCGCTTCACGATGCTTGTTGGGGCGTGAGATTCGCGAAACGTTGTATTCCGAAGTCACAGAGTTAGTGCACGATTTAGACAAGGGTATGGTGCCGTTGTCGGTGTTTTTCCCGTACGCTCCGATTGAAGCGCACAGAAAGCGCGACGCGGCTAGAAAAAAGTTGGCGCAAATTTTCGACAAGGTGATCCAAAGCCGTCGTGAAAGCGGTGCGAGTGAGCCGGATGTCTTGCAAACCTTCATCGATGCTCGCTATAAAGATGGTTCTCGTCTTACCAACGATCAAGTGCTCGGTATGTTGATTGCCGTGTTATTCGCCGGTCAGCACACGTCGTCCATCACGTCGTCGTGGACTGGTTTACTCGCCATCGCCAACAAGGACCGCGTCATGCCCGCGCTCGTTGAAGAACAGCAAAAGATTATGAAAAAGCACGGCGACGCGATTGATTTCGACATCTTAGCCAGTATGGATGAGTTGCACTTTGCCGTCAAGGAGGCGTTGCGCATGCACCCGCCGCTCATCATGTTGCTTCGCATGGCGCAAGTGCCGTTTGACGTCGAGACGACGACGGGCAAAAAGTACACCGTACCCAAGGGTCACATCGTCGCCACATCCCCGGCGTTCGCGCACCGCATGGACAGCGTGTACACCGACCCGGACCAGTACAAGCCCGAGCGATTCCGCGAGCCCAACCCCGAGGATAAGGCGCAGTTTGCCTCGTTCATCGGTTTCGGCGGCGGTCGACACGGATGCATGGGCGAGACGTTTGCGTACATGCAAATTAAAACCATCTGGTCCATCTTACTGCGTAACTTTGACTTTGAACTCGTGGGAGATTTACCCGAACCCGATTACGAAGGCATGGTTGTCGGTCCGAAAAAGAGCTGCGTGCGATACACCAGAAGAAAGCTCACGCAAAAGACGCCCACCAAGGCGCCGAAGAGGCCGTAACGTCAAAAGACACACGACGTCCGAGCGACCACGCGTTCGCATTATTCCGCCATTGCAATCACACACACACGCACATACACAAACATATATTTACATGCATTCACGTATATCGCACGCGGCATCCATCCGACGTCTCGCGTCGTCACTCCACCATCGAAGCGCGCGTTCGCGTTCGCGTCCCGCGACTACCCTAGGGTGTACGCTCACTTTCCCACACTCCGCAGTTCTCGACGCACGCCGACGCCGATCGCGATGCGTCGCGCCGCGCGAACCGCGCTCAGCGCACTCTCTCGCGCGCTCGACCCCGCGCACGCGACGACCGCGACCGCGACCGCGACGACGAGGGCGTTTTCGATCGCCATGCTGCGCGATCGCGGCGCCACATCATCCACGTCATTCGCGTCGTCTTCGTCGTCGACGACATCGTCGGCGTCGATGACGCGCGCGCGGTCGTACGCGAGTAAACGCGCGCGACCTCAGGTGCCGCTCACGGCGGAAGATATGGGGACGATTCGCGTGGTAAAGGTGACGGACGCGACGCAGACGCTGACGCCAGAGGATGGGACGCTCTACGGCGAGGCTCCAGAGAGTTGGGAGACTCGCGAACGAGCGGTGATGACGGCTGAGGCCGAAGCGGAGTTGGATGCGTTGCTTGCGACGTATGCGGAGACGCGGGTGGTGGAGGATTCGGGTTTGCCGTCGATGGAGGAGATATTAGCGGGCGTCGAGGCGGAGGAGGCGGAGGAGCGACGGGCGCGAGACGTGGAACGCGCGGCGGAGGAAGAGGCGGTCGTTCGTGTACCGATTCGTGACTCTGCGGGGAGAAGTTATGGCACGGGGAAGAGAAAGTGCGCGGTGGCGCGCGTGTGGCTTACGCCTGGACGCGGGGAGCATAAGGTGAACGGGAAGCCGTACGATGAGTACTTCTCCGCGCCGACGTTGCGCGCGGACATGGTGTCGCCATTCTTCGTGAGCGACACTTTGGGGCTGTTCACCGCCACCGCCACCGTGCGCGGTGGTGGCGTGAGCGGTCAGGCCCAAGCCGTGCGGCACGGTATTTCCGTGGCGTTACAAAACTACGATCCAGTGTTTCGACCGGCGCTCAAAGCCGCCGGTTTCTTAAAGCGCGACCCGCGCGTTGTGGAACGTAAGAAACCCGGTAAGGCCAAGGCTCGCAAGTCCTTCGCCTGGGTGAAGCGTTAGGTTTGGTGCGTATTTCGTGCGCGTCTCTGTCACTGGCGGGAGCTCGTGACATTTAATACAGATTTTAGTCACATTCGTAGTCGACATTCGTGAGTCCAGCCTCCTCATTGTTCGTCGCGTCATAATATCCATGAACGCCCTCGCTCGCGCGCGCGCGCTCGCCCGTGCGTTCACGTCGCTTTCCTCGTCATCGTCATCGGTCGCGTCGGTGTCGACGACGACGGCGCGCGTGTGGACGTCGGCGGAGCCGTCGTCGACGCGCGTCGGTGGATCTTTAGGTGAGACGGCCCGCGCGTTTGCCTCGAGCGCGTCGCCGCGTGTCGGTTCGTCGGCGTTCGCGAGCAGTGACGATGGCGATGACGCGCATGACGGAGAGGCGGCGGTGATATCGCGCGCACCGAAGCCGACAAAGCATAAGAATCACATCAAGCGAATGATGCAGCGGGACGCGGCGCGACGCGAAAACGCTCGGAAACACAAGGAAGGCAAGCGCATGCGCGCAGTGGAACGCGAGGAGAAGAGACTGGATCGATGGAGAGGGGCGGTGGCGATGAAGGAGGAGTATGCGAGACGTAATGCGAGTGGTGCTGGCGGGGAATAGAAGGGACGCGAGACGTCGGTAGGTTTATCGAGTCGCGGAGCGTTTCGGGAAACAATAATAGTAGTACGAGGAAGAGAGGTTTGTGTGCCACGCGAGTGATTTTGTGTTGTAGTACAAATGTAGTGCGTTTTTATTTACAGTGTGTGTTATCGCGCGACGCTGTTGTTGTACAAGCGATTCCTGCTTTGTTGTTTTCTTTCGCGAATTATTTCTGACGCGGCGGCGCTTCCCACGGTTCCGGCACCCAAGACGCATCGAGTTTCTCGGGCGCTTTGAGCGTATTCGTTCCCGCTCCAGACGCCCGTCTCACTGGTTCAAATTTCGTTGCCGTCGTATGTAAGGCGTGAGCAAACTTTTCGCTCGCCTTTTCGCGCAAACTCAAATTCGCATGCTCTGGGCCCAACTCAGCGGCATCCAAAAACCGATCCGTTGCCGCTTCCCATGAAAGTCTGTACGAATCAGATGTGCTCAGCGGCGTCGGTTCACTCGTCAATGCCTTTTTCACGCACGAGCTAAACTCTTCAGGGTTGTTATAGATGAGACAGTTTGGAAACGTCGAGAAGAATTCGTTGCTCGGGTGCTTGGCGCATACGACAAATTTACCCATCGCCAACGCCTCCGCCGTCGTCGTGGCCACGACGTCCGAAAGTGACGGGTTGACGAAAACCTTGTAATCGTGAATATCCGACGCGGCGTGATCCTTGCGACCTTGGAAGTTCAACGGTAGGTTGAGCTTTTTTGAGTTGCTTTGAACGGCGTCCAAATCTTCGCCATTGCCGAACACATCCATTTCGAGTGGGCACTCTTTGCCCGTTTCGCTGCTGTTATGCTCGGAAACGCGATCGAGTAGTTCCTTGTAACCCTTGCCCCAAACCACTTTGCCTAGGAAGTACGCGCCTTTAGTGAATACGGGCTTTTCAGCGAGCTTGGCGTTGGACGTCGAGCGGCCGATGGACGCCAGCGGCTTCTTTCCCTTTTCACCCTTTGCCGTCGACTCTGCCTTCGCCTTGGCCTCCTTGGCTTTCTTTTCGCCGACATCTAGGAAGATTGGCGACACGCCATGGACGTTCATGGTGGTACTCTTTGGGAATTCTTGGACCGCGTCGGAGAGCTTGATGATTTTGTGACAGTGCACGCGAGAGACGACGTTGTTGATAAATCTCAACGCCTTCTCCTTTACCTCACCATTCTCTTCGAGCCGAACGTAATCGAGATAGTTTGTGTGCACAATCCCGACGACGTGATTGAACTTGTCCGTCCACCGCTCGCCCGCGTGGTACCAATTCAAGTGTTCTGGCTCTTCCAACACGGCAATATCGGATTCTCGATCGCCCGGAATGTACGACGTCAAATCACCGACAGGGATGATGCTGTACTTGTCCGTGGCGTATCTCCCAGGATAGAACGACAAGTTCAAGTCGGGTTCGAATCCGCAGCGCTCTTTGACCCACTTTTTCACGTACTCGCCTTGCTCTTCGGGAGTGTTGAAAATCATATTCGGATGCACGAGCGCTTGCTCGTTTGGCGCTAAAAAAGGAATCACCAGAGTGACTTTGTGCAAGCCGCGTCGGGCCAAGTACGCGGCGCGAAGCAAAGGATTCACGGCAGTGCCTGTCATCCACGGTAGCGTTGCCGTGGTGACGATGGCCACCGACCGTCCAGGTTCGCGCACCGACCTCGACGCGTCCTTGCCTTTCAGCCCGGTGCCTCCGCTACGTTCTTGCTTGTCCTTGGCTTGAGCGTCGCGCATAAAGTCTGCGAGTTCTTTGCTTTCGGCGCGTGGTAGGCGCGTAGCCATACTCGACGAATTCGACGATACGCTCGCGTCATGCGGAGACGACACGGTGATGACATCTTCGGGTTGTCCAGTGATGCGCCGCACGGCGTTTTGAAAGTCGCTCAGCGCGTTTGGCAAGCTTATCGGCCTCGGAAATCGCTCGCTGATGCCCTTCTTAAACGAATCAAACATGTTTTCATTGTCCTTTGGCGTGCTCGGCTGAGATGTGACCAAGTCGTCGAGAGCATCGGTGGACGTGCTCGGGGACATGCGCTTTGGCGAAAGTTGTCCGTTAAACTTTCCAGTCGTCGGCGGCATCGGCGGTAAATCCTTTGCGCGCCCCGGCGTCGTCGGTGCCGACGACGCTGGCGTCGTAGACGTTGACGATTCAATCGTTTCAGACATCGCGCGACGTCTGTTGAGCGAACGCCGTTTGCTTGGCGATTTGGGCGGCGACGTCGTGGCCAATGTCGTCGTCGTCGCCGCGGCCGCCGCCGCCGTCGACGGCTTATCCTTCATCATATTCGTATTAATCGCCTTGAATACGTCCCACTCCTCGCCCCATTTTGGAAGCGACGGCGCCTTGGGCATAGATTTCACGATGAGCGCCTGCAAATCTTGCGCCGACGTCGCGCGACCTTGCGACGAATCGCCCTCGTCGCCCTGAGACGCCGTCGCGACGCTTTCGCTCTTACGTCGCGGCCGACGCAAACGCTCCATAAACCGCGCGTCATCCAACTTAGCCAGCGAATCCTGACTCGCACGGCGCGCCATCTCAGTTATCGTACTAATCGTCAACGCTTTCTTACGATCAGCTCGATGCGACGCGGTATCGCCTTCGCGACCGCCGGCGCGTTCGAACCCATCCTCGTCTCTCGCGCCGCGCCCGAGTGGAAAATTTTGTGCAAAACTAATCTTCTTTGCCGAAATCGCCTTCTCCACCTCGCTCGAAAAGTGCTCCACGCCGCGGTCCATCGCCGCTTTCAACTGATCCATGCTGAACGACGCGCCATCTCCATTCGACGCGGTTCCAGACGACGTCGACGTCGACGCGCCCGCGCCCGCGCCAGCGTCGCTCCCTTTCCTCAACGAAAACGACCCCACACCCATCACCCCGCGCTGCTCACCACCCGCACCCGCACGCACCTCATCCTTCCCACGCATCGTCGTCGTCGTCGTCACCCCCCCCAGCGTCGCCGTCCTCGTCGTCGTCGT
>Ga0255779_1004161_pt1 | contig 14051 bp, 13 predicted proteins | sample 011ome_21_FD_179977 | JGI IMG/M metagenome (GOLD analysis project Ga0255779, IMG submission 179977) | Coastal salt marsh microbial communities from the Groves Creek Marsh, Skidaway Island, Georgia - 011508AT metaG (version 2) | ecosystem: Environmental > Aquatic > Marine > Intertidal zone > Salt...
TAAGGCCAACAAGCGGGGGTGCTCTTCTACAAAAGCCTGCAGTTCCTCAACGCCAACGCCGCCAACAGCCGCACCGCTTTGCAGCTGCGCCTGAACGAACTGAACTTGACCCAGCGGATCAGCGGACACAAACAGCGCCCTCATCGCAAGTCAGCCGCTGTTGTAAATTTGAACTTGTCATTGCTAACTCTTTCGGCGCGCCAGTCCTAGTCGCTGATGGCTTTTCCTTTCGCTGATGGCTACTGTTTTACTGCGTTACGGTACCGGGCATCACCTCGAATCCTGCATTAAAGGTGATCAACACAGCCGCCAGCTGTAACAAAACACTGCTGTCACCCAACACCGAGCCCACGCCTGCCTGCAGCTGTTCAGCGAGAGTTGTCCGTCCCATGATTACGGGATCCAGATCAGTACGGTTCATGATAATGGTGGCGTCGGCTGCATTGGACTGATAGCCCTCGATATTAGTCAGGGTGCCGCCGCTCAATTCCACTACGAATTCCTGGCCCGTATCCGGCGTAACAAAATTGATCACGAACTGCTCACCATCGGCACGCTCACTGTCGACTCGGGTGGCGACAGCATCCCACCACTGGCTGGTAGTCATGGCTCGCGCCAGACTCGGGCTGGTGCCGCGCGGGGCAGGCACACTGCCAGTGCCATTACGCAGTTCCTGCGCCGCCGCCAGAAAAACGTTACGCATGCTCGCACTCTCGTACTGATAGCCAAGCTGTTCGAAAACAGCCGCCAGCAAGTCTTTGGCTGAAGCATTTTGCGGCTCGGCATAAACCAGCTTGTTGAGAATCTCCATGGCCATTCGGTAATCCCCGCCGTCATGGAGCTCCTGCGCCTTGCCCAAGATCGCCGCAGCGCCCCCCATCATTTCCACATACAGCGGAGCAGAGTCAGTCGGTGACAGAGGCGCCAGCGTCGCCGGATTACCATCCCAGTAACCCAGGTAGCGATTCAGCACCGCGCGGGAGTTATGAAACTCGGAACCATGATACTGGCGTACCGACCACTGCTGCTGCAGACTCTCAGGCACCTTATACTCGTTGTGAATTTCGTTAATGGTCACGCCCTGATTCGCCAGGTTGAGCACCTGGTTATTAAGATTGGCATAGGCATCGCGCTGCGCCCGCATCACTTGCTGGATACGGTCATTGCCCCAGCGCGGCCAGTTGTGTGAAGACACTAACACCTCGGCTTCACGACCATATCGGTAGAGCGCCTCGTTGATGCCTCTCGACCAGGCCAGCGCATCTCTCACCAGGGCCCCACGCAGGGTATAAATATTGTGGATGGTTGCCGTGATGTTCTCGGCAGCCCAGAATACTTTCTGCTCGGGGAACCAGGTGTTCATTTCAGCCGGCGCTTCGGTGCCAGGTGTATTTTGAAACACCATGGTCACGCCATCGATGACATGGGTCTCGTAGTCATCCTCGATGACCAGAGAGGGCGCGATCAGCCCCGTAGTGCCGGCGGCCAGCCCCTTGCCGATCGCTGAGTCCACCTGACCGAAAGGACTGGAAGGTATCAGGCGCCCATATTGCAACGCCGCACGGCGTGACATGGCATTACCGGCATAGACATTTTCGGAAATTGCCTCTTCCATAAATCCTGACGGAGCGATTACCTGTACTTCACCGGCGGCAACCTCGGCTTCATCGATGATGCCATGCACGCCGCCGAAGTGATCGATATGGGAATGGGAATACACCACCGCCTTGATCGGAAATTCACCGAGCTGTTCGGTCGCTAACTCGAACGCCGCTGCGGCCGTTTCATCTGTCAACAGGGTATCGAAGATGATCCAACCCGTATCGCTCTTCACCAGGGTCATATTGGCCAGATCGAAGCCCCTGACCTGGTAAAGGAAATCAGGTACGACTTCAAACAAGCCGAAGTTCATGTTGAGCGTCGCTTGACGCTGCAGGGAAGGATGAATCGAATCGTAGTTTTCACCAGTTAGCAAAAAATCATAACGAGTCATGTCCCACACTATATTTCCAGCCGCGCCGATAATCTGACGCGAGTCAGGCTCTGCGATGAAGCCACGCCTGGCTTCCTCGAAGTCCCGCTCGTCTTCAAACGGTAGACTATCCCGTAAAGCCGACTGCAGGGAACTGGTGTGAGAACTGGGCTGAAACCCTTTAGGATTGAAGTGATCCTGCGCGATTAGTAGTCCCGGCAGCAACGATAGCGCTGCGAACACAAGAGAAAAAGGTAAGGAGTAGGCGGTAAGAATTTTGCGCGGCCGGGCTGTCATAAGATTTTCCTGTCAGGCATGCATGTCTGGGCCCATTATAACCTTGTAATCCACCCAAGTCGGACTTGTTCTGAGAGGCCAGAAAAAACGCCTGTGATTGGCCAGCTTCTGCGCAGCAGCAGGGAATCGCTTTAGTATCCGCAGCAAAGAGTAGGGGCCGTGCCAGGGCCTGAGAGAAAACCGACAAGACCCCAGTTCAGTTTGGCTAATATAACAAATGAATATGCCCCGACCGCACAATTGTGCCGAAGGACTTCAGCGTGAAACTGCTATCTATTTGTTTATTCGCATTATTTTTCCTGACACGGCATTAGATACCAGGATACCAATCCAGGTTCAGCGTGAATTGGCTGTGGCATTTGAGCCATGGGTTGGCTGTGGACTTTTCACGGCTGAGGGTTTCTGTGAAATTCACAGTAACCAGTAGTCAGATGTGACGTCCTAAAAGAATACGGGGCGAGAATCCCAATTCGAATTCAGGCAAATTGCAAATGCCTTGGCTTGGCCGTTGGGATATGTGCTAGGGCTGGACTACACGTCGTTCTTCCCGGCAACCGTAAACGTTAATTTCCTGCCGTTTAGAGTGAGCCTGCTGCGAATTAATCAGTCTCGTGGGCGATGATCTTTTGCACATGGCTGACCCAAACCGCCACCAGCACCAGCAGTGGTATAGACAGGGTAATCAGCAGCGCTTCCACCATGGAGACCCCAAGCGGCATAGGTGGCGACTGGCCACACATGCCCTGGGCTTCAAACAGGACAGGCACCCACTGATCCAGCGGCATAAACTCGGGAAAGCCTGCACCCATGGTACAGCTGGAGATCACTGTGCCCTGCTCTACTCCAAAGGCGTAATAACTGGTGTAAAGCGCACCCGCCATCAGCACGATGGTCAGATTGAGACTCATCCAGCGCCACCAGAAGTTCTTCGCCAGGATCGCTCCCATGACTGAAAAGATCAGTGAGCCCATCACCCAGGCCCTGACCTGTACGCACAGGGCACAGGGATACCACATCCCCGGGCCATACTGATAATACAGGGCGATGGCTTCCATCAGGGTCAGATAGATGATCCCTGTAAGCCAGAAATAACGGTTCTCACCAAGCTTATGGAGCGTGTTCACGGCTTCGATCCTTCGGAAAAAGCGATATTTGCACTAGAGACCGTACATTTTAGCGGAAATTGCACCGATAATCTCACTGCTTTGACAATTAACTCACGACCATGAGCTTGGGAGGCAAAGCGAGCCGCGCTTAATCAGTGATCACGTCGTTCGCGGAGACTTCAGTGCTCGAAGGTGAGCAAGTTCTTTGCCGAATTCACTAGCGCCAGGCTTTCGTGGCTCCAGACTTTCTGCATGACGGGGCGCCTACTGTACCAAGAGATCTGCTAGAGCATGTTATTAATCGCGTAAAAAACAGAGGTAATGGCAACAGTAATCGCAACCCACATCCCGATGGTTTGCTGCCGCTTTTTAGCCGCTTCCGACCTGAGCCTGAACCGCACGCTGCCTACGTTGCCATTGATAGGCGGGGCGGGATTAAGCTTATATTTGGTGGCATCTACCATGACAAAACATTTGCGATGGGCACGCATGAATTTCTGCAGATCGGGAAGGCGCTGTCCAGTTTCTCGCGCCAGCGCCAGCAGGCTTACCCCTTCTTCGCGATGCTTATGCATCACATCCAGAACTAATTCATAGTCGGCTTCTTTCATGTTATTTCCTTGCGGCGGTCAATGTTGCCAGGCAACAGGTTAACAATCACCTCAGCAACCTGCTCAGATCGCAGCCATTCGAGAGCTTCACGAACCTAAAAACAAATGCGCCGATCCACAGGTACAGTCTTTTCTAATTCCATGTTAAGAGTTTTAGCTAATCAGTTAGCACTTTAGGTTGCACCGGCAGCTTTTGGACAATCTACTAGCTCTATTCTTTAGTCACCCAGCCATTTATACATTACCAGGGCATCGACGTAGCCCTTGGTGGGATGCTTGAACGCCCGAGGCAGACGGCCAACAGTTTCGAAACCCAGCTTGTTCCAGAGCCGAACTGCACCCTCGTTGCTGGAGGCTACAAAATTAAACTGCATGGCCAGGTAACCAAGCTTTATGGCTGCAGCCTGAGAATACTCACACATGCTCGTCGCTAGACCTCTGCCGCGTGCTGCGGATGAAACCATGTATCCGCAATTACAGACGTGAGCACCGGGGCCTTCATTGTTGGTCTTGATGTAATAGCTACCAAGGATCTGGCCATCTTCCTCCGCCACATAAGTACAGCGTGGATACTCCATCCAGAGATAAAAGGCCTGGTCACGGGTCGAATCCGTCCGATATCCGTAAGTCTCGCCAGCGGAGGCCACCTCATGAAAGATGGGCCAGATCTGATCGAAGTCTGCTGCGGTCGCTTCGCGAATTGATATTGGCATACTCTAGATTGAAATAAGGTTTAGCCAGGATTGCGCCCGAAGCGGGGTATCTCCACCCCGAGGTCAAGCCAGGACTGAGCACTGTCACACCAGATATGCGAGGCCGGTTGCAGCCAGGATTTATCATTGAGGGTACCGGCCTTGATAAAGGTTAGGCCCGGAACTGTGTCCACATTGGTGACAATGGGTGAACCACAGTTGCTGCAAAAACGGCGATGGACAGAGTGCCCGCTTTCACCAGTATCATTGTAGGTCTTGAGTGTCTCATCATTGCCAAACGTCAGTGCCTCATCTGGTATTCCGACGATAATGGAAAACGAAGTACCGGTTTGGCGCTGGCAGTGCTCGCAATGACAGGCTACGGTCATCACGGGTTCCGCATCAGCGGAATAGCTGACTTTGCCGCAGAGGCAATGTCCGGAGAGTTGAGGCATGGGAAATTCCTATATTTTATTGTTGATTAGTTTTTTAGAGAATCGCCTGAGCTCATTCACTCGATTGAATTCTTGATTACGGCACTATCTCGTTTGGTCAGCTACATTACTTTATCAGCGCGCGACTGCACGCACTTGCCGAAATTTCACTGGTACAGCACACAGTGAGGGTCAGGAATTACTGCTGAAGTGCGCCAATAGAGACCAGTATTTCCCGGGCAATCACTTTGCACTTGAAAGTATCTGCCATCCCGTTGAGGGTGTCTATGTTGAGGGCAAAAATAACCGGCCCTCGAGGCCATTCCACCCAGCCAACCCACCAACCGTAGCTCCCCAGATAGCCAGTTTACCTCAAACCCAATATGCCCCGCGTTCGTGCTGGGATCTGCTTTACCCTGGCCAATCAGCTCTGGGACTGAGCTCTAAAGAAATTCTCAAGTGCTGACTACGCCGGGATTGAAAACCACAAAATGGGGGCTAACCGCCTCGTTGCTTTCGAATTGCTCATGTTCCCAGCTTTCGCCTTCTTCTTCGATAGCATCTGCGCAACGGTAGAGAAACGAGGCCAGGTCTCTTAGCGTGGAGGGTTCAGCGACAAGAGCGGCCTCGGCGAGTATTTCCAGCTCTGCTTCATTTTTCTGTGCCTGTCCGTAGATTTTCACTCGTATGATTTCCTTACTATGTCGTTTGCGGTTTGATGAGCTAGAAGGTTTAAGCTAAGCCTAGACATATGGGATCTTGACCATGGTATATCTGATTCGTCAGCTTTAGTTCAGCATTTGTCGAAGATCGTTCCCAGCTAAAATGTCTTCTACATTACTTCGGTATACTGCATCGTAAAGACTTAAACTAGAGATATTACGACTACTAGAGCGGTAGCCACTTCACCAGATGCCTCAATTGCTTCCCGATTATAGATTTACGAATTAGAAACAGAGCGTCAATATCAAAAGGCGTGCAAACTGCGTTCTCGTGATATGGTTGTTATGTTTTGACGAACATTGCTATGAGTCTTGTTCGCCCATTTTTCTTACAGCTGATATGCTCGAAAGAGTTTCGGTTTCCCGTGCGGCCAAAGAATCAATATATTCCTGAAACTCTGGATAAAAAACCTCTCTACGTAACTCCCAGTACTTCATCACACCAGGATTACTTAAAAGAGTTTGAGCATGGCGTGCATGCCCTTCCCATATGGAGGAGGTAAAGTTTTTATTTAGGTAATGATGATAGCCTTGCTCGAGAATGCGAAAATAGCTGTAAAACCAGAATAGGAATTGTCCGCGTTCTTTCTCAGTTAGTTGTTCTATATTCTCACTTCCGCTCAGTATTACATTTGAAACTTGTGAAGAACTGGCCGCATTCTGGAGCGCATTACTGATATTCGACAACACAGTTTCAGCCGAAGCCGACTCAACGGAGTCCCTGTTCTGTCTAATTTGCCGAGCCCGATACAGTAAAGTAATTAGCACCGCAATTGCGCCTAAAAATTCAGCTATCGCGCCCAATGCCTCCCAATTCATGTCAATTACGGATTTCCTGTGTGTAATGTTGATCTTTTATCATTCGAAGAACATAACATTTATATAAAGTGAATCTCGGTTTCTCCGGTTCACTGGTATCTTGTTTGATTGACTTGCAGTGTACGCGGCAAGCGCTTGTTTTGGAACAGTTGTATGGGGCTTGAGTGAGATCTCGTTTTTACTTGGGTTCTTATATTTCCTGCTTCTCTTTATTTCTGTGCTTCTAATGGTTCTCGGTTAGTTTTATTGAGTTTCAAGCACCTCAGAATAGGGCCCGCATGCAGTACCAGAGCTGTAGTGATTCGCTCACCCAAAACTCAGCTTAGACTATGGATCGTCACCGGATATGCGCAGCAATACTGAGCTGGCGCAGCTCGGCTGCTTGAGAGTACCAATGAACCCAATCAGTAAAGGGAAGTTACCAAATGTTCGGCTGTGTCTAGCGGCTCCTGACAGAGGCTTGCCCCAAGAAAATTTGCCAGCGAATTCGGTTCAGCCGCCAGTGGCGTCAGCAGGAATAGAGTTAAGGCGAGAAAGGAGACAGCATAGAGAATCAAGTCTCTGTATTTCATTTTTGTTAGCCCTCAAAGCATTTTTTCTTGTTGGCGCAGGCAAAGTGTCTGCGTTGGAATAAATACTATTGCAAGGCGCCCCATCCAACTATGGTTCATGCGTACCATATAAATTTGTACAGTATTCTGTCCGGCTTGAATTATTTACGCTCAACGACATTCAAGATCACCCAAACTGCGCTTCCCATAAAAAAACGGCTCTCAACACACTGCTGAGAGCCGTTTCTTGTTTCTGGTAGTCCGTCTGACCGGGCTCCCGAATTATCAGATGCGTGAGCGAGTCAGCTCCACATCGGCGTTGCGCCAGAAGGATTCGAAGCGGCGCTTCTCGATAATGGCTGCCTGTGCCTTACCCTGGGCTTCCAGTGCCTGATAAAGGCCGAAGGTAGTCCAGCCGTTTTGCTGGTTCCACTGAAGATCATCGAGATAAACCTGCTCGGCTTCTTCAGGGCGGCCAGCGTCAATCAGGGCAGCACCCAGATACAGACGCATGGACTGGTTCCAGTCCGGCGGCTCGGTGTAGTTGAGGTTATCCTGGTACTCCACGGCGTGACCGTAGTGCAGAATAGCGGCATCAAGGTCGCCATTGGCTTCCGAGATTTCGCCCAGCAGCGCGTGCATGGCCAGGCTGAGAACATGAGACCCTGGCGTGGGGCCGACGTTGATGGCATCCACATCATCGGCGGCGATGGCATCGCGAATCACCTGCAGCTGCGCTTCCGCTGGCCCCATGTGACCCTTGGCAACATGGGCGCTGCCCATGACATAGGCCCACATTCCTTTCAGGTAGGGCGTGCTGATCTTCGCGCTGTTCTCCGCGTTTTCAGCGTGAATCTTGTCCCACTTACCAAAGACCTTGTCGGTAACCCACTGGTGAGCAAGCGTCTTATGACCGCGGGTACCGCTGGGATCACTGCCCTGTGCGTTGCGGGCGGCGGCTTCATAGGAAGCTTCATAGTTGCCCTGCAGCATATTGGCGTAGCGCACAAAGTCTAGAGCATGTGGCTTGTGGATTTTGTGTGACAACGGGTAAGTGCCAATCATTGGGAAATTGGTATCACCCCAGATCTCGGCAAACTGGTCATCGACGATCTGTGAACGCTTATTAATGTCGATCGCCTTTTCATACTCACCCACCCGCAGGTAGATATGGCCGGGCATATGCACCATGTGGCCGGAGATGGGCACAGTGGCTTCCAACTTCTGCGCGGCAGGCATCGCCAGTTCCGGCTGGTTAGACATCTCCATCAGGTGGATATAAAGGTGGTTGGCACCTGGGTGATCGTGTGACACAGCCACGGCGGCTTCGAATGCAGCCTTGGCCTCGGCAGTACCAGGCTTGGCGGAGCCGTCGGCATTCCAGTAGTCCCAGCGCGTAGTATTCATATAAGACTCACCGAAGACCGTGGCGATATCTGGGTCTTCCGGGTACTTATCATGCAATTCGCGCATGGCATCAAGGTAGGCGAAATCGCGCTCGCGATTGTCAGGGATGGCGTCCTTGTTATAAAGCACGAACATCGCGTTAATCATGTCGCGCTCTTTCGCCGTGCCGTTGTTGGCCAGCTCCATCGCCTTGCGGATCGCTTCCAGGCCGGTGCCCTGCGGGTCATCCGGCAGGCCCTGGTAGCGGCTGTTAGGGTTGGGCCCGATGGCGTGTGCCATACCCCAGTAAGGCATGGGGTGATCGGGGTCGAGTCGGGAAGCTTCCTGGTAAGAAGCGATAGACTCCGGGAAGTAGAAACTCCAGGCCATTCTCAAGCCTTGATCGAAGAACGCCTGCGCGTCTTCTACGTCTGTCGAAATCGGGGCCGTATATGTACCGCCGCCGGGAATCATAATGGCGAGTGGTTCACCGTCCTGCGCAGCGCTATAAGAGCTGACTGACGCCAGTAGCGTGACAGCAGCACCCAGGGCAAAAAGCTTTCGCATGGAACTCTCCTAGTAAATTGCTATTCTCTTAATTTGTGTCGCCGCACGTGACTGACACGAGCCAAGCCGACGGGCTAACTGACTGGCAGTATAACGCAAGTGGGGGTGAAGCGGACTCTGCAGACACGATTTTCCACATCAGTTACTCTTGTTATCGGCACCGTAGCCTCCACGTAGGTCGAGGCCTGTGGATATCTTGAATGGGATCTGTCCCTTCTCTCCAATGACAATGGGCGAGTTATGAATGAATTAGTACTGGACGTATTCACCGACTACGTCTGACCCTGGTGTTATCTCAGTACCGTGAGTATTGAAAAGCTGAAAGCAAACTATCCCGTGAAAATTCGCTGGATACACTTTCCCCTGCATCCGGAAACCCCCATCGAGGGCAAGTCGCTTGCCGAACTGTTTGCCGGGCGTGACATCGAGCCGATCAAACAAAGACTGAAAGGCTTGATGGCGGAAGCAGGCCTGCCCTATGGCGAGCGCACCCATACCTATAACAGTCGGCTGGCACAGGAGTTAGGCAAGTGGGCAGATACTCAGGAAGGCAGCGAAGCGATTCATGACGCGCTTTACCAGGCCTACTTTGTCGACAACATCAACTTGTCCGATGTTGAACAGCTTGTAGCCGTTGCCGAGCAAGCCGGTCTGGATGGCGCCGCGGCCCGTGAGGTTATCGAGACCCGTAGTTTTAAAGACGCCGTGGATGCCGACTGGCAGCGTGCCCGTGAGATGGGCATCACCGGCGTGCCCACCTTCTATCAAAACGACCTGGTGGTGGTGGGTTGCCAGCCATACGAAACATTGGAACGGTTTGTGAAACACTTGCTAGAGCTAAAGCAAAAGCAAGCTCATCAATAGATAAATCACCAAACCTAGATCTGACAATAAAAGAGTCGGCAGTGAGAGGTTAAGAAACATGAGCACGAGAAGAGCGCTTATCACCTGTGTTGAACGTTACATGGGATCAGCAATTCAGGAAAAATTTGAAGCCGATGGCATCGAAGTGGTGACTGGCAGCTATCCAATGCATTCCCAATCAGAGTGTGAGGCGCTGGTGAAGTCCGCCGGTGAGATCGATATCCTGGTGGCGAACCTGGCGGAGCCACCCATGACCGGGCCGGTACAAAAAATAGAGAATGCCGACTGGAATAAACTATTTGATTCCCTGGTACATCCATTAATGTATCTGATACGTGCGATCACACCGCAGATGATAGAGAGACGGTCTGGCAAGATAATCGCTGTCACCAGCGCAGCGCCCGTAAAGGGCATCGCCAACAACGCGGCTTATTGCGCGGCACGCGGTGCTCAAAATGGCTTCATCAAGGCAGTAGGTTTGGAGCTGGCGCGCAGCAATGTCCATGTCAACGCCATCGCCCAGAACTATATCAACAACAATACCTATTATCCCGACGACATTCTGGACAATGAAAAATTCCTCGATCATGTGAAGCGCAATGTACCTACCAACAAAGTAGGTGCCGCCTCAGAAACAGCAGAGCTTGCTGCTTATCTGTCGAGCGATAAATGCAATCACATGGTGGGGCAGATTATTCCACTGGCAGGTGGTTGGGTTACTTAGGTAAGGCTAATTGAAGCCGGAAAGGGCTGAAGGGGTTTCTCGTAGCTATGTGTAGCTGCTTGGCAAAGACTATCGCCTTGCATAGTTGAATCAGGGCTCACTTTGTTCCTGGGGTCTAATTTCTAAGTTTTTCTTCTTGGGTTTTTCTTCTTGGGTTTTTCTTTCTAGGCTTTCTTTCTGAATTTTTCTTCCCAGGGTTTTATTCTTGAGGCCCCGCCACCACACCCTTGTCGTGTAGTGCGCCTATCTCAGCGTCACCAAGCCCAAGTAGCTCACTCAGAATCTCATCGGTATGCTGTCCCAACAGCGGTGCGGGGCGAATCACTTCACGCTCAGTTACACCAAAACTCAGAGGCTGCCCTGGCACCAGGTACTCACCAATGCCAGGCTGGGTGACGGTCTGAAACAAGGGGTTGTCCTCAGAGCAGTCAATGTCTTCATTGACCAGCTCGTCGATGTTTTGATAGGGGCCCCAGGTCGCACCCTCTGCATCAAGCGCCTTGGCGACGACCAGGAATTCATGAGTAGCAAACCAGGGCGTGAACAGCTCACGAATCTGCTCCCTCGCCTGGAAGCGATCTCCCTCTTTGTTGAAATCCAATTGCAGCTCTTGCTGCAGCACATCGATTGCTGCCTCAGTGCCGGTAACCTTGACCAGTGCCTGCCACTGCTTGGGACTGACCCCAACTACCATCACGCGCTTGCCATCTCCGCAAGCAAAATCATGACCGAACGTACCAAAAATATGGTTGCCCATGGGCTGGCGCGCCATTTCATTAAGTTGAGCCTCGGCGATGTAACCCAGGTGACCCATGGTCGCTAATGCGACATCCGCCAGGGTAATGGCAATAAACTGCCCATCACCGGTGAGACGACGATGCCGTTCCGCTGCCAACAGGCCCATTGCAATCTGTTGCCCGGTAATCACGTCCCAGGCGGGGAAAGGATTGTTGACGGGAACTTCGCCGTCACCGCTCAGATAGGGTAAACCTACTTTACTATTTACGGTGTAGTCCAGCGCACTGCCGCCGTGTCGATCGCCTGTCAGGTTGATGAAGATAAGATCTTCGCGATGCTTACGCAGCGCCTCGTAGGAGAGCCAGCCCTTGGCAGGAAAGTTGGTGACAAACAGCCCGGCGTCATCGCCCGGCGCGGTGATTAACTGGGTGAGTAGCTCACGTCCCTCATTGCTGCGAAAGTCGACGGCAATGGAGCGTTTACCCTTGTTGAGGGAATGCCAGTAGAGACTCTTGCCTTCCGCCGTTACCGGCCAGCGCCGGTAATCGATGCCGCCGCCGATCATGTCGAAGCGAATCACGTCAGCCCCAAGCTGTGCCAGGGTCATGCCGGCAGACGGCGCAGCGATGAAGGCGCTGCCTTCAACAATGCGTAGACCTTTGAGGATTGGCTGCAAGGCATTTTGCTCCTGAGCTAGGCGACTTCAAGATAGCCGTTGTTGATGACGACCTTACCCTGTTCGAGGGACTTACAGCGAAACGCGATGTTGTCTTCCTCACGCCAGATTTCAGTGCGTATAGTTTCGCCGGGATACACCGGTGCAGAGAAGCGCAAACGCACGCGCTTGAAACGGGCAGGATCATAGTCGCAGCAGGTTTTCATCAGGGCATGGGTCAACACCCCCATGGTGCACAGGCCATGGAGTATGGGTGCTTCATAACCGACATCGCGAGCGACTGCAGGAGAGGCATGTAGCGGATTAAAGTCGCCGGATAGTCGATACAGCAAGGCCTGTTGCGGCAGGGTCGGCAAATCACAGATCTCATCCGGCTCACGGCTCGGCACTGCATCAGTTTTTCGAGTAGGGCGCCGCTCTTTGCTGAAACCGCCATCGCCACGGGCCAGTATGGTGGTTATCAGGGTTGCCAGCTCTTCACCAGTCTCGGCATTGCTTACCACTCGATCGGTAACCATCAGCGCACCGCCACGTTCTCCCTTGTCCACTATTTCCGTAAACCGGGTGGTGGCCTCCACGGTGCCCGCCGCAGGTAGGGGTCTATGTAAAATAATCTCCTGGCCCAGATGCAGAATCTTCATCCAGTCCAGATCAATATCTTCCTCGGTTGCCCAGAATCCCGGGTGCGCCATCATCACGGCCTGACTCGGCAGCACTTTCAGTTTTTCTTCGAAGACAAATTGCAACTCGTCCTCGTCAAGCGGATCCATTCCCATGCCTACTCCCAGGGCGTAGAGCATGCAGTCTTTTTCCGTATAGGTCTGGGTGATCTTGGGCCACTCCCGATTGAGCAGGTAGTCCGGGTCGATTGCCATTGCGGTGGTGCTTCCCTTGGGATTATTGTCTTGCTTACTGTGATGGTTAGTTATCGGGCAATTGGATAGAAATTCCAATAAGACAGTCACTCCAATAAAGTTGTCACCTCATCAAAAGAGTCACTGCAATCAGATTTCCAACGCCCCTTTTTCCAGCAGCTCTCGTGCCACTACCCGCGTGGCCAACACTTCTTCAGTGCCTTCAAAGATTGAGAGTACCCGCGCATCAACAAAGTAGCGGCTAACGGCAGTCTCTTCGGCATAACCCATACCGCCGTGAATTTGCATGGCCTCCCGGGTGACCCATTCTGCAGCGCGGCAGGCAAAGAGTTTCACCAGGCTCGCCTCCATCTGGCCTTTGCCTTCATCCATCATCTTTGCGACAGCATAGCTGAACTGGCGCGACGCGGTGATGGTGGCCAGCATGCGGGCCAGCTTGATGCGGGTGATTTGCAGATCGGCAATTGGCGCACCAAATACCTTGCGCTCGCCGGCGTAGCGCAGTGCCTGTTCATAGGCTGCCTGCATGACACCAGTGGCGCGGGCGGCAGTCTGAATGCGACCACCGGCAAAGCCGGCCATGGTGTAGTAGAAACCCTTACCCTCGCCCTGTTCTTCACCGATGAGATTTTCTGCCGGCACGAAATAGTCTTCAAAGAACAGGTCATAGGAATGCATGCCGCGATAGCCGAGAGTCGCGATAGCTTTGCCTGTGAGAGTGCCGCCAGTGAGAGGGCTAGCATTGAGAGCGCCTTCCGGCTCCTGTTTGTGGGTGAAACTGTGCCCGTTATAAACAGGTTTCTTGACCAGGAACAGACTAAGCCCTTTGTAGCCTAACGATGTATCCGGATTGGTACGAGCCAATACCACCAGCACTTCGGAGCGGCCAGCGAAGGTACACCAGGTCTTGGCGCCGTTGAGCAGCCAACCACCCTCTGTTCTGCTGGCTTTAAGAGAAACCGCGGCAACATCAGAACCGGTGTTGGGTTCGGTGATGGAGATTGCGCAGAGTTCCTT
>Ga0255779_1004188_pt1 | contig 13979 bp, 10 predicted proteins | sample 011ome_21_FD_179977 | JGI IMG/M metagenome (GOLD analysis project Ga0255779, IMG submission 179977) | Coastal salt marsh microbial communities from the Groves Creek Marsh, Skidaway Island, Georgia - 011508AT metaG (version 2) | ecosystem: Environmental > Aquatic > Marine > Intertidal zone > Salt...
TTAAAAGACAGTCATGAGAGTGTGTCTCTTCATCTTCTCGATCGAGTAAAAAAGTGTTTCTCGTCGCATTTGATGGAGTTCGCACGAGAAGACCGTCGGTGTTCACTGAATTTCTGTTCCTCCTTCTAATACGAGTGTACTCTCGCGCTGGCTGCTACAATACATCTATGTTGTGAACGCTAGAAAAACAGTATTGAACTCCTACGTAATCGCGGTAGAACAACTACTCTAATAGCCCACTCTCTACTTCTAATACTCTGCGATGCCTTTATCATCACCAAAAACACACTCGTTCTCGTCGTTCTCGCTTTCTTTTTCGTTCTCCGCTTGTCTTCTTCTCATTTCCCGCTCTTTGCGCGCGATTTCCGGCGTCCAACCGACCCCGACGGCGACGCCTTTCGGCCGGCGCGAAAGCGGCTTCTCGGCGACGATAAATTTTTCCCCCTCGCGAGCGCGTTCGGAATAGTTGTGATATTTTGCGAATTCGTGCATGACGATGCTCGACGCGACTGCGACGTTTAGAGACGCCGTACCTGCGCCGTATTGCTTTATGTAGACGAAACCGTCGCAGATTTTCTTTTGTTGAGGGGTCATCCCGTGGCCTTCGTTACCTGTTTTCGTTGCGAGTCGAGAACGAGAACGTCAATCGGGAGAACTCCAAAGAGGAATGAAAGAGAACGGCGGCAACGAAAGAAAGAGAGAGAGAGAGACATAATAGAAAAAAGGCAACAAGTACATCGATTTTTCACTCACCTAAAACAAAAGCCGTGTTGCCTTTCCACGGATACTTCGCCACGTCCACGCTCTCCTCGGTAATCTCCACCCCTAAAATCTCCTCAACATTATAAGTCTCTCTCATCGTCTCCCTGCATTCCTCCAACGTTGGATGGTGTTCAATCTTCACGTGCGCGTCCGATCCTTGCGACCCAAAAACGTTGTAATGCGCGGATCCAACCAAGTGCATGGATTTCACATCAAACGCGGTGCAGTTGCGACAGATGGTGCCGATGTTGTGTTTTTTAGACACGTTTTGGACGATGAAATGCATCTCAGCAGGGGGTACCTTTTCAGAAGTCATCTCTTTCTCTTCTCTTCTCTTCTCTCGTTATTATTACTGTTATTGTTATTCGTATTCTCCAAAACTCTGTCTCTCTGTCTCTCTGTCTGTCTGTTGCGCGCGTAAAGCAAAGTTCATCAGAGAGCCGACTTATAGTAGAGATATAATTACCTTTTCTTTGTTGTTTGCGTGTTTTTTGTTTTTGGCAGTTTTGGCGGCAAAAACGTCAATTATTCGTCAAAAAATCTCAGTCAACGCATGTCTTTTGCAAAAAAGAGATCCTCCTCCTCCTTCTCACGCAAAGCGGAGACGACGAAAGAGATGACGACGACGACGAACAATAACACTAACGACGAAAACAGCAACAACACCAACACCAACAATTCGTCGTCGTCAAAAAAGTCGTCCTCGTTTACTCTTCCTCCTTCTCCGAATAGGGAGACGATGTTTTCATTCCATTGCTCGGCGACGTGCAGTCACGGGATGTTGAGGTAAGTATTTTTTACTCGCAACATATTCCTCCTCGTTTACCATTAACCATTATTCTCTGTTATTATTATTATCATCATTCAAACGACACAGGGAAATCGAAACGTTCTGGAAGAAGCAAAACGCGTCGTTACGACACGAGCTGTCGACCACGCGTAAAAACGAAACGAAACTGAAACGAGAGTTGGAGAAAATGGAAGATCGACGAGCGAACGAAAGGAAAGAAATGAAATCGATGCGAGAGGCTTTACGAGCGATGCGAGAAGAGGCGAGAAGGCACGAAAAGATTACGATTGATTTGTCAAAGAAGCACGAGGAGGAAATGCAGAAGGTGATGGATGAAAAATATCGAGTCGAGATGGGAGCGAGTTACGCGATGGATGAAGTTTTAAGGAAAGTCAAGAGGATTACAGTTGTCGATGATGATGATATTGATGCGCATGCAGATGGTTCATACGTACATGCGAGCTAGCTTTTGCCTTTCGTTGCTATATTTATTTCTCATGTTCGCAACGTGCAAGTTGTACATCTCCGGAATCGCTTTGACCGCCGCCGCGTAGACGACGCTACTGAACTTCCCTTTACCTGGACCAGTGCCTGGATGTTCGAATTGTGTTTTGACCAATCTCAGGAACGCTTCGGTGGATTCCGGGTCGAACACCCACTCGTTCGGTTTCTTTGATTTTTGAATTTTCGCGTGGCAAATCTCGCATCGCTTTTTAAAATCCTCAAAATTACTCTTCCAAGTGTCCGTCATCCAATCGTCGTTTTTCTCGTCAAAAGTCGCCGCGACGGCTGGAGATTTTGAAGCTGCTTTCAATGGCGTCGGACGCGCCGATTTTGTCGGCGTTGGACGCACAGAGCGAGTGTTCGGCGAGGAAAAACCCGCGGCGTTGTCGATACCATTCTCTCCTCCTTCTCCTCCTTCTCCTCCTTCTGCGACGAGTTTCGCGGATTCCCAATCTGGATTTGCCGTTTTGAAAAACTTGTTCATTTTGTCCCGGAGCGTTTTTTCCGTCCAAACAAACTCCATCTCCGTTAACAAATACATCACCATCGCTCTGGACAAAAACGGGTTAAAGAGCTCTTTCGGCGCTCTCATGCAAAACTCCTCTAATTTTGAGTTCAATTTCTCTTGTTTATCTGCTCTCAAGGCGTGCTGACCTAAACCAAACTCGTTCGCGTCGTCGTTTATTTTCCCGCTAAAAATTTGCGCGAGCTTTGCGAGCGCTTTCACGATTTCAACGAGTTCTGGGTCGTTCTCGTCTTCCGGTTTCCACTCGCCAATCGGTTGCGGTCGTCGGCCAATCAGCGGGTTGCTTACTTTCGTACCCATCGCGCTCACAAACGCAGCCGGTGGCTCGATACCATTCGCAATCATTTCCTCGCGCATATTCATCCACTTTCTCGTCATTTGGTCTTTAGACAAACCAACCAAAGGCGCGTATTTCTCGTTTGTCGAAGCTATGCTGACGATGTGCGCCCACGCGTGGCCGAATTCTTCCACCCCTTCTTTCAACGCGGTGAGCATAGGCTCCGTCCAATTGATCGTCCATCCGCGTCCACATCTGATCTCTCCTCTAGCTTCCGCTTCCAGTCTTAGCTGTTCTTTTTGTTTGTAAGTCAACTCAACTTCGCCTTTCAGCGGCGTCGTGCCGTCGGCGTTGACGTTTTGAATTTCTCCTTTATTCACAAAGAAACCGGAATGTTTCGTTTTCCTCCCATCTCGGTCGAAATACTCGTCCAACTCTTCGTCGTCGATCCAATCGTCGTCGACGTCGTACCAATCGATGTCACCACGTCGGCGTCGCTTGTTGCTTTTCTCCTTCTTCTTTCTTTTCTTCTTCTTTTCTTGATCGTTTTGGGGCTGTTTTTCGTCGCTCCCCGGCGCGCTTTTATCGTCATTATTCGCGTTCTCTTCATCGCCACCAGTACTACCTTTCTCTCTTTTCGCTCTCTTCTCTTTCGAAGGTGGTGCCACCAACGTTCCTCCGGGCGTCCTCGTCGGATGATCGTCTTCCATCTCCGACCCGCTCGAATCGTCGTCCTCGTCGTCGTCCTCTTCCTCGCTTCCATCCTCCTCTCCTTCGCCCTTCTCCCCATCTTCCTCCTCCTCCCCATCCTCGCTCATTTCCTCTTCCTCGCTCTCTTCTTCATCCGAACTCTCTTCAGAGGACGAATCGCTCTCGTCTCCGCCTTGCACCCCGCCTTGATACAGCGCCTCGATCCTTCGAATAACCGCCGCCATGTGCCCTCCGCCGCCGTTCGTTTCCAACATCTTATCGTTATTCGTTTTGCTCAATTGCACATCTCCTCCTCCTCCTCCTTCTTTTTCGGCTTGTTGTTCTTTCTCTTGTTTCTCCTTCGTTTTCATTCGTTCCTTCACCGATATCCCGGTTTGTTCCTTGACCAATTTTTTGTAGTTGATCACGTTGTCCGAAGAGTCTTCCATGTCCAACTCGCATTTTCTGTTTCGTTGTTGTTTTCGATGAAAAAATTGAGAGAAAATTTCAAAAAAGTCAAGTCAGTTTCAACTGTTTAAAGGGAAAGTGGTTTTTGCCCAATACAAAAGCTCGTTTGAAACCACCTATCGACTTTCTCGTTCGAACTGAGCCGCATCACAACGCGTGGCTCCCTTTGGTGTAGTCGTCATTATCGAATGTAATCAGCTGCTGATTGGGGTTTTTGTTCTCGTTCGAATTGAAAGTCTCTGCTGGTTTTCCGAGAAAAAAAGAGAGACGAGAGAGAGAAAATTGATGATGATGAAAGATGTGTCATCTCCACATATACAAACATAAACGCACAGTCGTTTCGTCGCAGGCGGCAGCGCAGAAGTCATCGTCGCGGTAGCGGACGCGATGGTGCCTTCCGCGCCGTTCGTTTTATCCGCGAATACCGTAATCTTGAATCACTTTGATGAGAGGAGAAGAGAGATGAGATTTGCGATTGAGAGAGACGTGTGTGTATTCAAATCTCAAAATCGTTCCACTTTTGATTGAGAGAGAGACTCCTTGTTCTCTCTTCAGCGATGAAAGTCCAAAGAGAGAGAAGAAAGAAAGTTTGTTCGTCAGAGAGGAGAAAACACACTTTACGACGCTCTCTCTCTCTCTGTTTTCTTCTTCTTCCGCGCTCTTCTCTTTGTGTGGTTTCCGCGCGTTCTTTCTCTCTCTTTTCTTTAAATCTTATTACGAAGGAGAGGATGGAAAGAAAAATGAAGAGAGAAAGAAGGAGCGCAATTTTGCCTTTGTGCTTAAACCCTACACCCTAAACAGTTTTTTCTTCAAATTTAATGACGAGTTGATTTCTCGTGCAAAATTGAATCTTTTGTGTAAACGTCGACATAATACACACTTTGCGCGAATAACACAGAATATATATACAGAGAATATATATATATATATCTAAACAGAGAGAGAGAGAGAGAGGGAAAGAAGAGAGAGAGAGAGAAGTGAGAGAAGTGAGTGAGAGAGAGAATCTAAAAGAGAAGAAGGAGGAGAAGAATTCGATCTCCCAAACAAAATCCAATCACATCATCGAACGAAAAGAAATATGTCCGAAGCAGCAGCAACAACAACACCACCCGCTCCCGAAGCAGCAGCGACAACAACAACAAATACAACAACAACAACAAATAAAGTAGCCATAGAAACGTGCGTGCCGCCACCGCCTCGCCCGGGTTGTGATTGCGCGGTGTGCGCGCCGAAACCAGCGCCTGGGGAAACGGAAGCGCAAATTGCGCCTTTAAATTCCGCCTCCCCGTTTCAGCCGTATAAATTAATCAAAGTCGAGTTAGACGGGACGAAACGACCGTTGACGGATGCGGAGCAAAAAGCGCTGGAGAAGACGCATCCGGATATTTGCGAGTGGAACGTTCCTTTATCGTCGGGGAAAAGGAGGTGGCAGAAATCGTGTCAACAAATCTTGAAGAAGTGCACGGCGGCGAGGAAACTGGCGTGGCCGTTTCTCGAGCCGGTCAATTGGGAGGTGTTGAACATTCCGGATTATCCGGTCATTATAAAGCACCCGATTGATTTAAGAACGATTGAGACGAAGTTGAACGCGGGACAGATTGAAACGCCGGATGAGTTTGTGGCGTTGGTGAGAACGGTGTTTAGGAACGCGTACGTGTATAATAAACCTGGGGATCCGTCGGGCGTGAGAGAGTGCGCGGAGCGACTTTCGGAGATTTTTGAGAAGGAATTGAAGAAGCTCGGGTAAAGAGAGAGAAAGAAAGAAAGAAAGAAAGAGAGAGAGAGAACCTATTTTAATACACTATGTACTTACTACCGGTACTACTACTACTATTACTACTACTACTACTACTACTATAATTATTATTACTAACGATCGATCAAGAGCCGACGTATAGACTCGCGCTGAAGACGATGTCTCTTCTAATCAAGGCCATCGCGTCTTCCATTTTTTGCGATAAACTCGCGTCGCCGATAATTCGGGCGACGTTTTTCACGTCTCGACACGTTTCATTTAATCGCGTGATAGTTCTCACGATCGTACCTTCTGGTACATCCGTTAATTGACAAATTTCCGAGAACGGATCCATCATCGCCCATCGATAAACGACTTCGCTTAAACCAAACTTTAAGTTCTCCGCACAATATTCGTCGCCAATGACTGAAAGACCGAAATCTCGTTGGATGTCTCCGGCACGGATAGCCAGAGTATTCGCGAGAGCAATAGAATCTTTCAAATTCACCGGTAAAGCGTCGTAATCTGGTGCAGACGCGTTCTTTTCTTGAAACACCAACGCCGAGAGTAAAGCCGCCGCTTCCGCCGGCGTCAATTTCTCCAAGCACCCGCCAAAAACGATTTCTGCGCCAATCAACTCGTCGCCAGTGGATAACTCGCACGCCACGCGACCTTTCAAAGTCACCGCTCTCGCTTCGTCGAGGTAGCCCATGTATTTCAACACTCTCGTTTTCGTCTCAAAATCAGGCGTGAGCGCTAAATTCGCATCAGACAGGCCGAATTTCAACTGGTCGATTTGATGGAGCAAGTGTCTCTCGCAATCTAAAAGTCTCGACCATTGTGATAACGTTTTTGAATCCACATCAGTTGGCATCGACGGTAGTTGCGCCAGGGCTTCGGCGTGGCGTCGACACGCCTCGGCGTCGTCGACATTGGTGATTTTCAAATCCTTCGTAGGATCGAGCGTTTGTAAAAGTAACGAAGACGAAGGAGTATCGTCGTCTTGTTTGTTTCGAATACTTTTCGTTTCGTGCTCGAGAACGGACAAAACGCGCGTCGCAGCCGCACGCTGATCAGCCTTTCTCGGCGGAGAAGCATCGTCTAATATGGCGTACGCGTCTACGTCTTGAAGTTTCAAAGCCGTCACTGCGTAGATATCGATATCGCGAATGACGAAAACGACGTAATCAAAACCACCCGCGCGCTTTCTCCACGGTAAATCTTTCGGGAGTTGCGCATTTTCCTCCGATATCGCGGGTTGATTACTCGTCAGTTGAGCAGAACTGGCTTTGCTCAATCCTCCTCCTCCTCCTCCTCCTCCTCCCATTTTCTTTCCGCCTCTCTTACTTTTTCCTCCACCGAATCCGCCAAACATGTCGTCGTCATCGTCGTCGTCGTGCTTCTTCTTCTTTGAAACGAGACGAAGGTTTGATGAGCCGCCCGCGTCTTCATCTTCCCCCTTCGAAAGTTGCGTATCAACCACCGAGGCATCGAGATCGTCGTCGTCTTGAAAATCATCGTCGTGACCTTCATCCTTAATCGCCATGACGACGACGCTTCTTTTCACGTCGCCGTCCTTTTCTTCTTTGATCACCCGTAGAGCGACCGCAAATCTAGCAAACCCACCTTTATCGTCTTTAACGAGCACGACTCTACCCGGGCTCCCGAGCGCTTCCCGAAAACCTCTGGATTTAACGATTGCTTCGTTCGCGCGTTCGCCGAGTTCTTTTAACAATTTTGCAGCGCGAGAACACACCACCGCTCGCGTCCAGTTGAACGGATCCCTGGACGCTTCTGTCGAAATCAAATCTCTCGCTCGCGTCAAAGAAATAATCGCGTGTCGAAGTCTACTCTCTCGGTTTCCGACAGTTTTTTGCGCGTGAAACTCCGCGAAGGATCTCGCCAAAACGTCTTCGACTTTTAAATCTTCCGCTCTCGCGACGTTCAAAATCATCGCAAATGTCAATCGAAATTGCGATTCGAGTTTCGTCGCCGTACCGACGAGAAGTTTACGTAAGGTATTCTCGGTTGGAAAATTGTCCCAACACGAAAGAATGACGGTACCTACGGTGTCTTTCCCGCGTCGTCCGGCTCTACCCGCCATTTGCGTATACTCACCAGGCAACAAGAAACGAAACTCTTGCCCGTCGTGCTTTCGCAAGGATTCAAAGCACACGCATCGCGCAGGGGCGTTTACGCCCATTGCGAACGTTTCCGTGGAGAATAAAACTTTCACGTTACCGCGACAGAAAAGCATTTCAACGATTTCTTTCACGATTGGAAGTAAACCGGCGTGATGTACTCCTAAACCGCGAGAGAGCAGTTCACGAACTCTCGTGACTTGCGGTAAAGTTCGGTCAGCCGGGGATAATCGAGACAGAGCTTTTTCACAAAAGATGTGCGTTTCATGCTTTTCTTTTGACGTCGTCAAATCTACGCCCGTGATACCATCCGCGAGTAAATCGCACTTTCGTTTACTAAACGCAAACACAACCATGGGAAGAAACAATTTCTTCTCCAACGTGCGTATGAGCTCGACCCATTGATTTTTACCGGTGTTTGTTTTCGTCGATTGTCCACTTCCAGTCGTTTTCACGGATTGCTTAACGAAACCTTCTCTTTGCTGCGTGCGATTTCTGCTGCCAGCGCCGGACCCACCTCCTCGACCTGCGTTTGGTTTCTTCACCTCTTGCTTGTTCAAACCTTGATCTTTCAGCAGCGCAGCTTTCACGCCCATATCTTTCCTCTCTTTCGCTTTCAGAGCTTTTTGGTAGCCGAGCGGTAGGAACTGTTCTTTTTCGCCGACGAGATGAAAATCCTTGTCGGGATCGTCGCCGCCAAAATATAGCTCGTGCTCGAGCGGAACTGGTCTTTTCTTCGTGCCGGTGATGAAAACTTTTTTCCGTTTCGTTTTACCTACCCACCCGGCGAATTCGCGAACGTTCGGTACCGTGGCGGAAAGCATGACAATCCCCACGTGTTTTGGCAACATGATGATGACTTCTTCCCAGACGACGCCTCGTTCGCGATCGTTGACGTAGTGGACTTCGTCGAAAACTACCCACTCGACGTCTTTGATGATATCCGCGCCTCGATAAAGCATAGAGCGTAGAATTTCCGTGGTCATAATCAAACACGACGATTCTGGCTTTACGCTAACGTCGCCGGTGAGCAGACCGACGTCAAATCCTGCGTCAGTAAAATCGCGAAACTTTTGGTTGCTGATCGTTTTGATTGGAGAGGTGTAGATTGCTCGCGCGCACCGTTTTTGAGCCAGCGCAAAAGCGTACTCCGCAACGACGGTTTTGCCCGCGGAAGTGTGCGCGGCGACGAAGACGCATTCGTCGCGTTCGATGCGAGCGATGGCTTCTTTTTGAAACGCGTCCAATTCAAAAGGAAAAGTTTTGGCTGGTGAATCGCCAACTGTTGAGCGATAAAATGCATCCACATCAGGTATTGGCGTCGTAATCGCCCACTTTTCTATTTTTTTCATCTCTTCTTTGACGTCTTTGGCGAGTTGCGTCGCGACGGATGTCGATTGCTGATCGTGTTCTCTCAAAAGACTTTCGATTGGGTCGTCGTCTTCTCCGTCATCGTCGTCTAAATCTTCCCCACTTCCTTCTTCTTCCTCCTCCTCCTCTTCGTCCTCCTCCTCCTCCTCTTCTTCGTCTTCTTCCGCCTCTTTCTTATACTCCATCCAATCGTTCTCCAGAACGTCCTCGAAAGTCAACACACCTAATCGTTTCGCCACATTTTCCGCTTTCCGTTTCATTTCCTGGTCTCTTTCCATCGCAGCCGCGGCAATCTCGCCGCCACGCACACCAGAGGCTCTTTCTTCGTCAAAAGCATCAATCGTATCCGTCGCTCGCCTCTCTCGCCCGGAGATGACGGACCGTTCAAATCCAGGCGGCGCGCATCCCCTACTCGAATGGCCGTCGTCTCCTTCTCCAACGCCTACGTACTCCTCCAACCAAAATCTGTGCGCTCTTTTCCTCCTCTCCATTCTAAACTTCTCCGTCTTCTCGGCTATTTCGTCCATTCCACCCGGCAAATGCGGCGCATTCCTCGTGCTCCCCCGAACGAAATCAGACCTACCTCCACCACCATTCGCGTCTCCGCCGAAGAACGCGTACGCGTCCTCTCGCCTCGCCAACGTCGCCTCGTCTTCCTCTTCAATCGTAAACCCGCTTTTGCTCTCTCCATCATTATCTCTGCTCGGCATCACGTTCACGTTCACGCTCCTCGCAGATGCGATTGGGATTTTTTTTCCAACGATATCATCGTAGTAGTGAATCATGTCGTCCTCCGTCTTTCGCGCCAACAACCGCTCGAGCGTTCGTCTCGCGCTCTTCGCCATCTCCTCGTCTACACTTTTTTCCTTCTCTTCTCTTCGCTCCTTCTCCGCGAACGATCGCGAGATGGCTAAAAGCGATTCTTTCGGCGCAGAATCCACCGGTAACACGAACGGGGGGTTTGATGAAGAAGGAGGAGTCATCACGCGCATCAACTTCTCCGCGATATCTTTCTCTTTCTCGTTCTCGTCGTTCAGCGCAACGCAAGTGACATTCTTTCCGTTTTGACTTTGCGCGAAGAAAAGAAGATACTTTTCAACGTCGGACGATGACGACGACGGAGGAGGAGGAGGAGGGAACTGCATTTGAGTCGACGACGAGAGCAAAAAAGAGAGAGGAAAAGTGTCTCGCTGAAAGTGGCGGTGAAAGAAGAGCGCAAAATGTGACGATTTTTTGTTCGAGCTTTTTGTTTCTTTCTTTCTTACAAACGCGCGTGAGCTAAAAAATGAGCATTCGATGCGTCGTCTTCATCTTCACGTCTGGCAATTCTCGTACCTCTGCTCTCCAATCAACCACACGCCTTGGTTCTCGTTTTCCCCACACCCTGGCGATCTGTCGACGCTGTACTCGTTTTCGGGAACCATGGCGAACGCGTCCTCGACCGTCTTCATGGTTGCGTTCGTATAGCCGCACGCGTCGAAGAGTTTGGTCCAGGTTTGGAAATCGACGACGCCGGTTTCCGGGAGCGATTCGGACGCTTGGAACGTTTGTAAGGCGTTTTGAGTGTCGGGACCCATGAACCAGTACTCGGAGTCGTCTTCGCCGCAGTTGAATCCGAGGGTGGAGAGCATGGCTTGCATTTTGTGGACGGTGAAGCCGCCTTCGTCGAGTCGCAAGATGGGCCATTCGACCGAGTCGCCCGAGGAACCTTTCACGTCGATGAAATCGTCCTCAGCGGGAGGACCGGAATCGATGTCTTCCCCGTACGGGTCTTCGTCCTCTTTCGCAACGACGGCTTTTAATTTCTTTTGCGTATCTTCGAACGCTTTTCGAGCGATACCTTCGCGACACGAGGCGACGTCTTCGTCTAAAATTGCCCCGGGCGCCGGTCCCCATTCGAATTTCTCTTTCCCGAGCAACGCTAACCACGTTTTCGTGTTGATCATGCCGTTGACTTCTAATCCTGGACCGTTCGCGCCTTGGAAAAACTCCACCGCCTCTTCCGTCTTCTTTCCAAAATACATCTCCTCCGTGTCGTCTTCCCCGCACCAAAACCCACTCTCCATCAACGCCGCGTGCGCTAAAGTCATCAAATACACGTCGTTGTCGCCGTTTCTCAGTAAAGGCCACTCGTGACCGCGATTGGTCCCATCCCCGGCCCAATTCGCCGCATCGACGATAATCATCTCCGGATTCGATATCGTTTCCCCTAACGCCGGCGTTAAGAGATCGTTCGCGACTTTATTAAAGTACTCGTCTTTCTCTTTCTGCGTCGTTTGCGTAATCGACGACGACGGCTCGGTCGTCTTCGCCATCCCGCTACTCCTTTTACTCATTCCGCCGCCGAAGCCGCCGCTCATAACCTCCGTCGCGCTCGGTGCACCCAACGGTTCTCGTTCCGGTTCCATCGCCCGCATCTCTAGTTTCATCTTTTGCATCTCTTGTTTTAAGCTTTGCACCGTTTGCAACAGCAACTCGGTCGTTTCATCCGATTTTGACTTCTTCTTCTTTGTCTTCTTCTTCTTCTTCTTCTTCTCTTCGGATTCGTTCTTCTTCTTCGTCGTCTTCTTCTTCTCGTTTTTCGAGGTGGATGCCTTTTCGCCGCTTCGCGCGACGATCGAGCATCGAGCGTTGATGGTATCCCTGCGCCAACTGGAAGGAAGAAAAACCGCTTTGGACGCCGCCGACGAACACGACGAACACGAATGCGCTCGCTGTCGTCCTCGTCGCATCGTCAACGCAGAAGGTACGCCTCGAAGGAAAACAGTACCACCGAACAATAACGTCGTCGTCGTCGTCATCGCGATGTTTTGTCTTTTCTCTCTCTCTCTCTCTCTCTCTTAAAAGCCCGCGTTTGTGTGAGAGTAAGTTGTTGTTGGGGAAAAAGTGACGCAAATGCTCTTATCCATTTCCACACAATTTGACGGACATAACCGATGCGTTTCTTGCGATCGATCGCGCGTGAGTCGTCGAAACTGATCGTTCAATATAATCCTTCTCGTTGCGTGCGTTCGTATTCTTCTTTGGGAGTGGCAAAATCCTTAGCGGAACTCAACCGCTTGGGAGAAACGGCGACAAAACTCCATCTGGATTCCAGCACAGATATCGTGTGCAACGACATCCAGTGCGAACGGGTGACGAAACCGTGCGCGTGTAAACTCGCCGTCGCGCTCGAAAAATCGGGGAAAAACTTACGAGAAGTTGATCTGAGCAACAATAATTTGGACGTAATTCCGGAGAGTCTGTTCGAGAACTGCGAAAATCTCGAACGGTTGTCCTTGAGGAATAATAAACTCACCGTGGAAGCTATTGGGAAACACTACAAGCTGAGAAAGTTGAAACTGCTGGAACTCGGAGGGAACCCGGGGATGGAATTAACCGTAGAGTGCTACAATCGTTTGGCGAAAAGGAACGTGAAAGTGAGAGTTTAATATAAATACTACTGATGAGGATGATGGGAGTGTTGCCGTCGTCGTCGTCGTCGTCGTCGTTGGCGGCGTCTGGGATGGTGAAGTCGGAAAGTACGCGATGGAAAAGCAGAAGACGTTGGTCGGCGGAGAAAAAGTGTAGCGCTCGTGATCTTCCTTTGTTAGACATGCCGGATGATGATGCGAGCGGCGAGAGTAGAGAAGCGTTCGCGAGAGACTTGCGACGGGCGTGCTCAGAATCCGGCTTTTTCTATCTCAAACCTCCGAAGAGTCTCTTCGGCGAGGAAGAGAACGAGGCGATTTTCGAGGCGGCGAAATCGTTTTTCGCGCTCTCGATGGAAGAGAAGATGAAGATGGACTACGCGAACTCGCCGCAATTTCGAGGATATGTATCTCTCGGGTTAGAAAATACGAGGGGAAAAATTGATGCGAGAGAACAGGTCGAGTTTGGCGTTCATAGCGCGCCGAAGAGGCGCAAAGACATGACGCATTTTTACGAGCGGTTGATAGGCAAAAATCAATACCCATCGAACGAATTTGAAGAGACGATGGAAAAGTTTATAGATAGAATGGATGCAATTAGTCGACAGCTGACGAGATATCTCGCGCTTTCACTCGAGCTGGAAGAGACGTATTTCGATTACATGTTTGCTGAGCAGCCAAACATGCAGATGAAGATTTGCAAATATCCGATTGCGATTGATGGCGGCGAATCGTCCTTTGGCGTCGGTCCGCACACGGACACCAGTTTCGTGTCTATACTTTTGCAAGACGATGTGGGAGGTTTACAAGTCGAAATTGAAAAAGACGCGTGGATTGATGCGACACCAATCGAGGGCTACTTTGTCGTCAACATTGGGGAAATGTTACAAATCATGACTGGTGGGTATTATAAAGCCACGCCGCATCGCGTCTTGTCGCCTACGTCAAAAAGCATCGACGAGAACAAAGCGAGGTTGTCGATTCCATATTTCTGGAACCCGCGATTAGATTTCGTGGCAAAAGTAGACGGTGAAATTACAAAGAAAGGATTTTCAACCGCGATAGAGGAACGATCAGAAACGAGCAACGAAAACCGAATAATCAATGCGTACGGCGAAAACGCGTTCAAATCTCTAGCTCGCTCGCACCCGAAGGTTTTCGCCAAGCATCACCCCGATTTGCTCGTGAGAAGCGATGGAACCATAGAAAAGAAAAAATCGTAGTCACGCATGTTATAGCACGCTTTAGTATCTCTTTTGTACTTTATTGCACATATTAATAACACACACACACACGTGAGCGTAT
>Ga0255779_1004206_pt1 | contig 13943 bp, 10 predicted proteins | sample 011ome_21_FD_179977 | JGI IMG/M metagenome (GOLD analysis project Ga0255779, IMG submission 179977) | Coastal salt marsh microbial communities from the Groves Creek Marsh, Skidaway Island, Georgia - 011508AT metaG (version 2) | ecosystem: Environmental > Aquatic > Marine > Intertidal zone > Salt...
AAAAGTGAAAAAAAGCAGAATTGGTGGCCGAATGTTTTCACAAAAAAATTTACTTTGAGCTTGCGAAAGCACCCGAATGTTTCTCTCTCTTTTTGACTCCTTTTTGGTGCTTTTGCTTTGCGGGTGAGCTTTTCACAGCCGCAGAAGAGCGAGTTTTTTCAAATAAAACGAGCGCGCGAGAATACTAATCTCGCCAGAAGAAAGAAGTTTTTCTCTTCTTCTCTTCTCTCTGGAGCAGAGAGAGAGAGAGAGAGAAAGCAGAACAACGCTCTCGCGAGAATAAAAGAAGGAGAGAAAACGAGACGAGAGAACCCCCCGAGTGAGTCTTCTTCTTTGTTTTCTTCTTCCGAGTAGTTTCTGCGACGCGCGAAGAAAGAGCAATTGTTGACTCTTTTTCTTCTTGGGGAAAAAAGGAGAGGTCGGGAAACAACGATCAAAAAAATCAGATGTTCGCGCGACCGGGAAGGATACGCGCGTACTGCTCCGTCTCCGGCGGATTGGACGCGTTGAGAGATGCCGGAGGGGTTTCCGACGTGGAGTTATTAGATGCGAGACAACCAAGGGTGAAGAGAGAGGAAAGAATGGATAATAAAGATGATGATGATGATTTTTACGAGGCGAGAAGAAAGGAGGAGCTCGAAACGACGGAACGACGAGAACTGCACGCGCAGTTGAACCGAGAGGACAGCGCGTACGGATACTCATCATCAAACATCAACACGAGTCGCCAGAATAGAAGAAACACGAATAATAATAATAATAATAATAGAGAGGAAGAAGAAGAAGGACCGACGACGCCGCCGAATCAGCGGGAGAGCGAACAACCGCCGCCTCGCGTCGGCGCCAAGAGAGGCCTGATTCCGCACAGTCGCTCGATGCCGGAGTTTGGCGAGGCGAAGTTATGGGCGAGGCGAAACCGAAAGCAACCGCAAAGATTAGACGTGAGGTTGCAGTGCGTCCAGTTGGGGGTGATTGAGAGTCCGAGTAGTTATGCATAGAAGAAGAAGAAGAAGAAGAAGAAGAAGAAGAAGAGAATGATGTATTTTAGTTTTTCGTAATAGAAAGAGGATAGAAGAATTTTCAACCGACGATACGGTACAGTATGCGCGCGAGTGGTAATTACTTTTGATTTTGTTACACTGCTCGTTCTTTTTCAACCGAGAAGCGTATTCCGCGTCTCTTTTCTTTTCTTTTCTCTCTCTTCTAGTTTTTTATTTCGATCGCTTCAACCACCGCAGGAGGAGCTTTCTCTGCTGATTGCGTATCCTCTTCTTTTTCAGAAAGGAGTTTGGAATTAGGTGCGTGATTCTCGGACTCGCGTCTGAGCTCGTTCATCTTCGCCACGAGCGCTTGAATCACTTTCCCGGATAACACACCAAAATCGTACATGTTCATCAGGTGTAAATGAAACAACTTTCTCATCTGGCGGTCTTTCACCAGCTTTTCTTTGTGAACGTACATGAACGAACTCGTGCAGTCTGGCATTTGCCTGTTCGCCATGGCGCAATATTTACGCACGTGTTTGTTCCACATTCTAAAGAAATCTTTCTCGACTTGCGCCACGTCCACGTATTCGTCTATAAACAGCGCGTCTTCTTTGTCCCACATTTCTTCCTGCTCCCTCTCGTCGTCGTCGGAATCGGGAATGGTAGATTTGTCTTCCGTTTTGAAAATTTTCTTGCTCATGGGTAAACACGTTCGCGAGTGGTAATACCGACCGCCGATGGCGAATGATTTTCTCGAGCCCGTCTCTTGAATCGTCGTCTTCTTCGTGGCGACAACTTCTTGGTACTGCGCTGATTGACGAAAATTTTTCTTCTGACTCGCCGCCTTATCGAGCTCGCCTTGCGAAGCAAATTTCCTCTTTTCCAGTTTCGATTTTTCCTTTTTTATCCTCTTCTCTATATATTTCTGTTCAGCCTCTTTCGCGAGTCTTTGACGTATCAACTGCTCCGAAGCGGCGTAGCCGAGAGGAAACTCTTCTTCTCTCCCGTCGCCACCTTCTTCGCGATTCCTTTTAACTCCCACTCCTTGTAGTTTCACGTTGTTCGAATGGCTCCACTGTTGCAACAAGCGCTGTTGCTGTTCTGGCGCGCCGACGTGAAACTGTCCCAATTCCGCCGTGGCTCTATTTTCCGCTTGCACTCTTTCTTTCGCCGCGCGAACAACTTTGGTTAAATTGATATCGTTCCCAAACATCCTCTTTTGACTGTTGTAAAAATCCTTCACGTGTTCCTCTGCATTTTCTCCGTTCAAAACTGCCGCCGCTTTGTCCAAGGAAATCTGGTCGTAATAATGCGGAGTAAAAAACTGCGCGAATGGATTCTCCTCCCACCCTCTCTTGTGCTCTTTCTCTTTCAACGCCGCTTTCTTCGCAACTTGCGAGATATTCTCCTCGATGCTTTTGAGCTGCATCTCATTTTGTTTCTGCAACTGCTTATTCCTAATCTCCTCGTTCAACTTTATCTTCAAAATCGCCAACTCGTTCTCCCACCCGTGCGTTTTACTCTGAACGTCTTGACTGGACGTATTCGTCGGCGCCAAGTTCCCAATCGCCGGTAAAATTACTTTATTCGTTCCAACTTTCTGGTATTTTCCTCCGCTAAAGAACTCAAACGATTTATTCGCCGGGTCTTTCAACAGCGTCGCGTCTAACATGTTCAATTTGTCCTGTCCGTTCTCGCACATCACGAACGACGTCTTCTTAATCCTCACTTCGATCGTGTTCATGGTCACCACTCTGTCTTCCGATTTTGCCACGTACATTCTGTTCGGATCCGTCAGCGTCCTCTTCTGCACCGTGTTCACCGGTAAAAACGTAAAATAGAACTGATCGTGCGACGCGTTCAGGTGTTGACACAAACCGATAAAATTCCTCGGCTTGAGGTTGCAAAACGGACACCGCGCCCGGTACGCTCTCTCCGTCTTCTCGCTCACTCTCAAATCCGCGATGCCTTTGGCTTTATAAAAGTATCGAAACATCACGTCTTGATCGTCTTTCGGTTGCTTCTCGTCCTCTGATTCTTCTTCTTCCTCTTCTTCGTTCTCGTCCTTGTCGCTCTCGTCGTCGTCGTCGCCTCTACTCCTACTCCTACTCCTCTCGTTACTCTTAATCTTCTTTTCTGTCGTCTCCGCACTCATCTCAGTCGTCGTTGATTTCCTCTTTCTTTTCTTCGGTTTGATGTACCTCAAATTCCTCACCAGGAAGCTTTTCTTCAGCGTTTTCGGTCCTTTCGCTCGTTCGTGCAGCGTTCGGTACAGCATCACCAAATCTTGGTAGTGGTTCTTAAACGTGTTCGAATCTGGCTGCGCGATCGACCCCGGCTCCTGATTTCTCGTTTGCTGATTATTCGTGTTGTTAGTATTATTATTTGGCGTTTGTGCGACTCCCGTCGTTACCACCCTCGTCGGTTGTTGCTTTTTAACATTATTCACCGTCGTCATCTCTCGCTGCTTTTTAAGCGCCTCCTCCTCCTCCTCCTCCATGGTTGAGAAATCTTGAATCAAATCCGTCAAAGTTGTGACGCTCGCTTGGAAATCATCATCGAGAGCGAGAGCTTACAGAGCAAAAGATGGGACTGAACTACACGCGGGGTGGGTCGACCATCATCAAGACGACGACGACGAAAAACAACAACAGCGATCATCATCGTCGAGAAGTTCCTCGAGATTTTGACGAAGAGACGGAGACGAGAATACGAGGTGAAAGCAGACACCCGACGAACGTTTTGCACGTTTCGAACATCTCCCCGAGACTGACGGGACACCACGTGAGGGAGATTTTCAACGCGTACCAACTCAACGAGAAGAACGAACATCGCGGGATCGAAAACGTCTCCTTCGGCCACGGGAGGAAGTTTTGTCGCGTGCAATTTCGGGAGCTGGAAGACGCGGAATACGCGAGGGAGAACTTGGACGGCGGGGAAATCGACGGGAGGGAGATTAAGGTAGCCTTTGTCGATTCGGTGAGTTGCGTCGAGAAGGGAGGAGTCGGCGGCGGCGCAGCGGAGGAGGAGAGGAGAGGATTTGGCGGCTTTGGAGGGTACGAGAATAATAGGAATAACACGTTCGATAATAATAACGGTAGAGGAGATAGCGGTACTTTTAGAGGGAGGAGGAGAGATTTCGGCGGCGGCGGGTATACTACGAACAACAACGCCAATAACGGAACGCACGCCGCCAGAGAATACGGCGGGAGACGAACGTCGCGGTCGCGTTCGCCTCCGCGGAGAAGAGATAGCGGAACGTACAGAGGAAGAGACAGAGATAGAAGACGAGGGTATTCTGGATCTCGATCTCGTTCGCCTCCTTCGGCGTCTCGTTCTCGATCTCGGTCTCGCTCTCGCTCGAGAGAGCGGTACGGCCGAAGAGGCCGAGTTGAACGAAGTAGACGACGCCACGATCGTTCGCGATCTCGATCGCCGCCTTCGCGAAGAAGAAAGTCGTCTGGGAGTTACGACGATGACGACGATAAAGATAACGCGATGGATGATGGCGGTAAACAAGGACGCCGAAGGTCATCTCGGAGAGACGCGCCGTACCGACGAAGAAACAGGTCGCCATCGCATTCGCGTTCAAGGTCTCCAGACAAGCGAAGAGGAAGAGGAAGAAGAGGTAATCGAGAGTATTCGGAGTAGGAGCAAAAAAGTAACGATAAGAAAAGTAGGAAAATACACGCGACTACTGCACGCGACGACATTCGCAAAAAATCATCTTCTAGATATTACACGTCCTCTCTAACTACCTCTACGAACCTTCTTTCTCTCTCTCTCTCTCTCTCTCTCTCTCTCTCTTTTCACGTCGCGCTCCCATCCCCAACCTCCTCTGCTATCTTCACCGCGACATCACCCAAAGTCTCCGGCATTAATCTCTGCGCGACTAAAAAATAAATCACCAACCCGCTGCTATCTACGATCGTCGTCATCAACGGCGCCGACGTCACCGCGGGATTAAAACCCAGCTTCACCGCGAACAGCGGCAACCCGGCGCCTAACACGTTCGCCCACACGCTCACCAAAGGTAACGATATCGCCACCACCAAACCAATCAGAGGCGATATGCCTTCCCACACCAGCGATAACACGAACACTAACATCCCCAAAAACCCGCCCATGATGAACCCGGAGACGGCTTCTTTGAACAGAACCTGAAGAACTTCGCGCGTATTTTCCGGTTTTATCTGTTTCAAAGCGATCGCTCGTATAACGGTCGCGACCGATTGCGACCCGGTGTTCCCACCGTGCCCGATTAATAACGGGACGAAATACGACAGCTCCACTTCGTGCGTTAACAGCTCTTCGAATCGTTCCACCACCACCGCGGCTAAGATTAAGCCGAGGAAAAACGCGCTCAACCATCCGATTCTGCTCTTCAGTATCTTCACGACGGACTCTTTGCGGTAATCTCCAACGAGAGGATGAACAGTATTCGAACTGTGTTGTTGCTGATTTTGGTGGTTCACTTCTCCTCCTATTCTGTCTCCTCCGACCGTAGTATTGTTCTCCTTCGCACTCGTCTCCGTCGCGAGAGCACTCTCTGCGAGCATTATCATCGATAGTCGTATTGACGCTCAACTCTTCCGCGATGTAATGAAGACATTTGTCCAATTTCCCGGCATTACTTTCGAGCGTAAATCACGCGCAAAGAGGAGCATGTCTTCATCATCATCGCACAAGAACCGAGTGGAAGGCATCTCCGGGGCAATCGCGGGATTGTTGGCGTTGCTCGCGACGTATCCACTGATCACGCTGAATACGAGGCAGCACGTTCGAGAGAAGACGAAGACGAAGACAAAGTCGACGACTGGTTCGACGGGGAAAGAGGAGGTCGACTTTGAAGACGATGAAGACGTCGAGAAGAAGACCGAGAGGATAAAGCGCGGAGAGAAACCGAGAGTGCGATTGGTGTTGCCGATGGTGTCGTCAAAAACGAGAGACGAAGAAGACGAAGACGATTCGACGACGATGCAAACGAAACTGGAAAAGTTGAAGAAATTATACGTGGGGGTGAAACCAGCCTCGATTGGGACGGTGTGTTCGCAAGGCGTGTATTACTATTGGTTTTCGGTATTCAACGGCGAATATTTACGCCTGAAACGAGAACGACTTTTAGGACGACATCAGCGAGAGGAACAGAGCGTATTTTTAACACCGATTGAGAGTTTACTCACGGCGAGTTTAGCCGGGTGCGTGAACGTCGGGTTGACGCTGCCGATATGGACGGTGGTGGCGAAGATGCAAGTCGTGTCGAAGACGTCGTCCAGTCGAGGACGGAGCATCGGTGAGGAGAAGGACGACGAGAGTGAGAGCGAAGAGGAGGAGGCACACAAGTGGTCGGCTGTGAAAAAGAAGAAGGGTGGAGTTTCGAGTAGTGTCGATGCGACGCGCCGCGAGAGGCGAGACGAGGCGAAAGCGCTTGGATTTTGGACCGTGGCGAAGGAAGTGTACGATACTTCCGGCGTCGCCGGATTTTACGGAGGCTTATCCGCGTCGTTGATTATGGTCACTAATCCGGCGTTACAGTTTGCAATCTACGAGACTTTGAGGCAGAAACAACGCGGTAATAGTAATAGTAGAAATAGTAGTACCAACGCCATTAGCGCTTTGGACGCGTTCTTTTTAGGAGCGACGGCAAAAATTGGAGCCACGTTAGCGACGTACCCGATGTTGGTGATTAAGTCAAGGTTACAGGTTGGAAGAAGAGGCGTTGTAGGAACGACGAAGAAGAACAGCATCAAAGCAGATGGTAAGAACGGAAATAATAGTAAAGAGTACGACGGTATCGTAGACTGCGTGAAAGATTTATACACCAACGAAGGCGGCTTTTTTGCTTTTTACGACGGGTTGACGACGAAACTTTCCCAGACCGCGTTGTGCGCGGCGTTGATGTTCTCGTCGAAGGAAGAAATTTCGCGTCGCGTAGACGAAGCGGCGGTTCGCATTCTACAAAGATATGCGAGCAGTAAGTAAAATGATGAACAGCACAAAATAGGTAGTAAAAAATTGATGATGTTTGGTTGTGTATGTATCGCGCATTGCGCTTCATTTCTCTCTCTCTCTCTCTCTCTAGTTTTCCGCTTCGTTCGCTTTTTTCTTCGCTTGGATGATGCATTGAATCGATTCTGGATTCGCCACCGCGCTTAAATCTCCAAAGTCACCCGTCAAATCACCTTTGGCAATCTTGCGTAAAACTCTTCGAACGAGCTTTCCCGAGCGCGTCTTGGGAATTCCAGTGCCTGGCTGGAGAAGCAAAATCCCACCGGTTGGTTTTGCAAACGAACCGATTTCCTTCGCGCATGTGTCCATGAGATCTCTTACAATCAACTGCTCCGGGGTATACTTGGATGATTTCAATTCCGCTTTCTCTTTCAAAAATTGAATATCTTCTCTCAGCGAGCAAAACGCGAACAACTCTTGGCCTTTAATCTCAGACGGGATGCCTACGACCGCGGCTTCGGTTACAAACACGTTCCGAGCGAGCGCGTTTTCGACTTCAGCCGTGCCAATTCTGTGACCAGAGCAGTTGATTACATCGTCGACTCGCCCGGTGATGTAGTATTGCCCATCTTCGTCTCTTCTCGCGCCATCGCCGGAGACGTAGTACCCGTCAATCTCTTGAAAATACGACTTGACGTATCGTTCGTGATTTTTGTAAATGTCGCGAAACATCCCAGGTAACGCGGGAGGTTTCAACGCGAGCAGACCTTCCACGTTTGGTCCATCTAATTCTTTCCCGGTTTGCGGGTCGAGAATCGCAGGAATGCATCCGTAGAAAGGTAATCCGCATCTCCCCGGTTTCTGTTCGCCGACGTTCGGTAAAGATAAGATGACGTGTCCGCCGGTTTCGGTTTGCCACCACGTATCAACTATTGGCAACTTTCCCTCGCCGACGACGTCGTGGAACCACGTCCACGCGGATTCGCCGATAGGTTCTCCAACCGTTCCTAAAATCTCCAAAGAATCTCGTTTCGTTTTCGTGACCCACTCGTCGCCTTGTTTCTTCAAAGATCGAATAACAGTTGGTGCGGTGTATAAAACTTTTGCGCGATATTTGTCGCAAATTTCCCACAATCGACTCGCGTTCGGGTAATCTGGTTTACCTTCGTATAAAATCGAGGTGCAACCGTTCAGTAACGGACCGTAGACAAGATACGAGTGACCCGTTATCCATCCGACGTCTGCGGTGCAAAATGTCACGTCGCCAGCTTTTACGTTAAACGCTTCTTTCATCGTCTCCCCGACGTGAACCATATATCCGCCAATCACGTGAACGACACCTTTGGGTGCGCCCGTTGACCCGCTCGTATACAAAATAAACGCTGGGTCTTCCGCGTCGCGCCAGATCGTCACCGGCGGAGGTCGCGACTCTTGCTCGTCCAACGCCAAATCAAAACCTGTTATTTTTCAAAGCAAAAAGAGAAGAGAGTTATAAGTTAGCGTCAGTTTCCTACTTTCAAGAAGGTATAAACCATAATATGGACGCATGATGCCGTGCGGCGCGTCCGTCCAAGCGGGTGACATTTCATTACCTCCGTGTCGTTGTTTGTACGCGGCTAATATCTCTGCTTTTTCCTTTGGCCAATCCGTGTGCGGCTCCGATCCGGGCAAGTTAAAGTGACACACTCTTTCCTCGATTCGATGTCCTTGTATCTCGCAAATTTTTTCCGCTTCGGCGACAATCTTAAACAACTCAATCGCCTTTCCGCCTCGATACGACATCGCCGCCGATACCAAAACTTTAGCCTCGCTATCGATGATTCTTTTCGCCAACGCCTCCGCAGAGTACCCGGCGAAAACGACGTTATGCACCGCGCCGATCCTCGCGCACGCCATCATCGTCACCACAACCTCTGGAATCATCGGTAAGTAACACACAACCACATCCCCCGGTTTCACGTTGCACACGTAAATCAAGTGATTGGCTAACTTATCGCTCTTCTCTTTCAACTCCAAATACGTGAGCGTTTCGCACCGCTTCTCTCGCTCGAAGCCTTCGTCGGACTCAAAAATAATCGCCGGCGCGTCTCCTAAACCTTTCTCGATGTTTCGATCCAAACAGTTGTACGCTAAATTCGTCTTCGCGCCTTTAAAGAACTCGACGTTTACGTCGCCTTTCCTCGCGTCGAAATTTTCGCGTTCGTTGTGTTCGTTGTGTTTGAAAAACTCGTCTCGATTTTCCCAACTATAGTTCTCGTACGCGAGTTCGGCCCAAAACGCGCCCGGGTGCCGAATCGAATACCGATACTTCTCCTGGTACCGTTTCAACTGCTCGCGAGGATCGTCCGTGACGACTTCAATCGTTTCTTTCTCCACGCTCGAGGAGTGGATCGTCGCGTGCGATGGTCCCAAAACCGAAGGAGGAACTTCTTCTTCTTCTTTTGCGCGCTTCTTTGTCTCTTTCTCCGACGACGACGACGCGCGAACCCTCAACATTCTCTTCGCCCCGTGGTTCTTTCTTCTCCCGCTGCTGCTGCTTCGAAATACTGCCGTCGTCGTCGACGACGATGCGGGGAGCATCAGCGTCATCGCGCAACTGTTTGCGTTTTAAAGTGAAGCAGAGAGATCTATTATCGCGTATTTTTTAGATACAGAATTTATTACAAAAGCGATTTTTGAAATGATGATGTTGTTGATGATGAGATGATGATAAAGAGGAGAAGAAGTTTCTTCCTTTTATATCTCAAACTATTACTCGTCGTCGTCCATGTAAAAACCGACGTCGGTCATGCACGTCGGACACTCGCTGTGACCTCGTTCGTTCCATTCGACGATACACGCGAGATGGAAGTGGTGCGCGCACGCTAAGGTGATTTTCGGGTTATCTTCTTGGTACTCCTCGAAACAGGTCGGGCAACAGTTGGTGTCGTCAAAAGGTGTCGATGGACGGTCTTCTTCTTTTTCGTGTTGTTGCACATCGTCTTTGTTATTGTTGTTACTCTTTTCGAGCGCTTGGAAGATGGAGGCGCGCAAATCGTTCGGTTCTTTGCCGTTGTTCGACCCGTCTCTTTCAAATTTCGCCGCCGGTACGAGGGAAAGACTTCTAAAGTGCCTCGACGTGGAAGTGGATGCAATTGTCGCACCAGTTGTCGCGCTTCGCCGGACGACGTTCTTCTGTTCTATTTGCGCTTGCTGCTCGTCTTCTCCGTCGTCTTCGAACGCTTTATAACTATCGTTTATAACAATCGGAGATATCAACCTGGACATCCGCGACGTTCGCCCGCCGCTCGGCGGCTCCTTCCCGCTGCTATTGCTACTGTTGTTGTTACGAAAGTGACCAGTAACTTTCGGCGGCGGCTCCGATTCCGTCCTTCGATGTTTGCCTTTTTTATTATTATTTTTATTACTACTCCCGCTCGCGCCGACGCCAAAGCCCCTCCGCATAAACGACGCGGACAAAGATTCCACTTTATTCCCGCTCTCCCGATCGTCGCTTAATCTCCCTTTTTTCAACAGTCTCACCTCCTGTTCGTCCTTGTTCGAGGTAGTTTCCGAACCTTCTTCCATCTCGTCTCCTTCTTCTTCTTTGTTGTCGCTCTGGATCGCCGAAGCGCTCTTTTCCTCCTCCAACTGCTCTTCCTCCTCCTCCTCTCCTCCTCGGTCTTCTTGGTCTTCTTCTTCTTCTTGAGACCCATTTCCCATCATAAACTTCGCGAACGGATTCTTCACCCCGAAAACGTACTCCGAGGACATCGTTTGCCGATGGCCTCGGTGTTGATGTTGGCGAAACCGTCCGTCCATTTCCCGGCGCGCGTTGTTGGTGATTCGTTGACGATTGTGATTTGACGATGCGTTTCTCCCCGTTGATCTTCTTCTTCTTTCATTTTCGTCGTCGGTCGCGGTCGTCGACGAGAAACAACACCCCATCGTCGGTAGAGAGTATCAGAGAGTGTATCTGTTTGTTCGTTTATTCTTTCGATGTATCGAGTGCTTTGCGCGAGAGAGAGTCTAAGAGAGAAAAGAATGGAAGAAGGAGAGAGATATGAGTTCGTTAGTTGTGGAGTGAAAAGACACTTACGTTTCAGTCAAAAGAAGAGCTTTTGGTGGATTTTAGTAAAGCGTGCGATTTATTTTTCGCTCTCTCTTCTGGTGTTCTTGTTCTTCTGTTCTTCTTCTCTTCGCGCGTGGTGCGTGTCGTTGAGGAGGGGAGCATTTCTTAAATATGATTTGACAATAGTTTTATTACATTTTATACTCTTCGTCGTCGCGGCTGCGCATCGCGTCTCTTCGCTTTTCTCTCCGATTCATCCGGTATTATTATTACTTATTATGTTGGTAGTAGTATTACACAGCAGTAGCGCTTTTTCGGACTTCTTTCTCGCTGCTGCTGTTCCCTAACTTTTTTCTCGTTTTTCTAAAACGGCACCGCTAATCTTCTGCTCAACCATAACCCAAAGGCTAACGCTACGCCGTGAGCCACGTGCCATCTCACCGCGAAATATTTCGTCTTGAACAACATCTTTTCGTTTTCCACGTTATCCAACGCGTAGTTTTGCATCGCTCTCGCTAATGGGTAGGTGATAAAAATCATCGCTCCGGCAACGGAAGGTAACCATCCGCACGAGACGAACGTCGCGATCAAGGCGTAATAGGCGGAAACGACGTGTTGAATCGAGCTGACGCAAAAATCCACGCCGAATCGAACGCACGGCGACAACTTCCCGCTCACCTCGTCCCCTTCTCTTTGGTGCAAATGACTGGCGAATAGAATCATGCTCGTCGTCACGCCAACCATCCACGCGTTGACCCATAACAACGGAGGCACGTTCAAAAAACTCGGCAAGTTTGCGCCCGCAAACACCGCGAAAAACGCGCTCGTCGCCAAAGGTCCAAACGCGGTAAAGCACAACGGCTCCCCCAACCCTTTATAGGACAACCGCAAAGGCGGCGCTTGATACGCATACCCGCACCCGATCGCCAGCAACAACGCCATCGGCGCCACAGCCGGTGCGTTTGCAAAAAGCGGCAACAAAGTCACCACCCCGGCGATTAAAAAGAACGCGCTCGTCACGTGCGCCGCCTTGACGTCTCCGTTTAATAAATTCACAATCGATTCCGGTTTCCTGTTCCCACTATCCACTCCAGTCTGATAATCCCACGCGTCGTTCGATATGTTCAGCCACGCGATCACCGAACACGCGCCTAAGAGTAAACGTAACGTCAAGTTCATCGCGCTCGCGCCAATTTTTGGGTCAATCAGGTTAAGATAACTCGCCGAAGAAGCAGCGACTAAAACGGGAATTATGGCCACCGAATACATCGGCAGTTTCGCGCAACGCCACCACAAACTGCTCGAGCTCAGTTCTCTCTCTTTAGAGTTGTTGTTGTTATTTGAGTTGTTGTTTGAGTTGTTGTTGTTGTGAGCGTTATTGTTTGTATTTGAAGACGAAGAGGAGGAAGAGGAAGCCGATTCGAAGAACGAATTGGACGAAAAACTCTGCAGCCGCCTTCGCCTTCTGTACTTTTCCTCCTTTTCCTCCGTAGTATTCTCCCCGCGATGACCCCGGGGACGACGACGATTCCGAGGACGAGCGCTACTACACGAATCGTCGTAAGAATTATTACGAGAAGAAGAACACGACGCGCTGTTTCTCCGATGACTTCTACTCTCGCGACGAAGATGATGACGATGATGATGATGATGATAATAATTGTCGTCCAATTCTCCCGTCGTCCTCGTCCTCCTTTGCGTAAGAGCAGTCGCGCTTTTACTCACACTAAACCTCGATTTTGAGGAAAACGAAAGCGCACGAGACGACGCCTCCATCGTTCTCTCAACTCTTTGTTTTTTCGATCTTCGTTGTCTGTCTGTCTGTTTCTTTTTCTCTTTCGCGTGCGCGAGTGTGTTGTTGTGTGTGCGGAAATTCTCTCTCGCGAGTGCTGAGAAAATTTTTTTTGCCTGAAACACTAAATAGAAAACAAGTATATACCTTATTTTGTGTTGTACTCTCATCTGTCGTTCATACCACGTGAAATCCATCGCTTCCCATCAGCACAGCGAAATTAAGCCACGTTGGGCGCCAATAGTATTGCGGTAAGTAATTACGTGAGAAGTCGGCGTGATGACAGGTTTTCTTTTTGCTTTTTGTACGTGTGTTTCTCTTAATTTCAATTCTGAGCTGTTTCTAGCACCATATCTCTATGTATGTATTGTCTCTCTGCGTTCTCCGCGTATTTCGCGCATTCGAAAACGGAAGAAGCTCCTCGTATTCTTTTTTTGTTGATGAATGATACCTGTGATTTTAAATCGTGTGTAGCTCTCCTTGTTCGTATCGCCAACCGTCTGGTAATGGGCAGTCGTTGTCGAGGAGGTATTGTACACATTCGGTGTGTTTGTTCTTGCGCGCTACTCGTACGGCCTCAGAGTCCCAAGGCGCTTTGGCGGTTTCGTGTAAGTACTGCAAACAGTCCAAGTGGCCGGACTCGGCTGCACGCTCACACGCCAACATGCCATATTCATCATACTTACGCTCAACAAGGTATTCGAGTATGTGGAGCTGACCCTTTCCAGCCGCCCAAGTGGCAGTATACTCATCCCAAGGCGCTTTCGCTTCTTCGTGTAAGTATTTGAGTACCTCGAGATGACCGTTTTGGGCAGCATTTGCACACGCCCACTCATTAATACGACACTCATTTGCAACGCAATACTTTACCATTTCCAGATTACCTTGTAATACGGCCGCAAGAATCGTCCATCCATCCCAATCACACTCTTTCTCCTCTCGCGCCCACTTGAGCAACTCGAGTTTATTCGTTTTAGCAACTTTCCAGCAGAAATATGTTTCATCACCTTCCCAGTCACTCGGCCACAACGATTTATGCTCCCACGCAAACTCCAAAGTCGATATCGAGGACATCTCGCTCACTTTAAACTTCTTTTTCAAATCACCCGCGCGAGAGGATCTCTTAATCAACTTTCTCGTTTCACTATTCACCTCGTACAAGAAT
>Ga0255779_1004221_pt1 | contig 13911 bp, 12 predicted proteins | sample 011ome_21_FD_179977 | JGI IMG/M metagenome (GOLD analysis project Ga0255779, IMG submission 179977) | Coastal salt marsh microbial communities from the Groves Creek Marsh, Skidaway Island, Georgia - 011508AT metaG (version 2) | ecosystem: Environmental > Aquatic > Marine > Intertidal zone > Salt...
GATGGCCGCGAACGGTCGAATAATCGTTTCTCCTCCTCTGTTGATCGCGAAGCGTTTCGCGACTGATCGTGCGAGTGCTCTCGATGCCATCATCGTCTCTTTTTATGTATAGAATATAAAGAAGAGTTTCCTTTTGTGATGATTTTCCTCTTTTTTTGTGTTCTTTTTGGGGTTCACACAGAGAGGAAAAATCACTCTAGATTTCATCTCTTTAAAAAAAGGAAAAAAATACACGAACAATAACAACGAGAGAAAAGAGCACATGCGCGCGAACGAGGAGCTGTTTGAAGATGCTCTCGTCGAGGAGGAACCGACGTCGACTCCGCCCGTGGCTCCTTTAGTAGAAGGAGGAGGAGGAGAAGAACGAGAAGAAGAGGAATTAGAAGAAGAAGGGACGATGACGACCATGGCTGGCCTTCTGGAAAGCGAAGCGGGGAGAGGGATCCACGCGAAACTGGAACCGTTTCTTGACCAGTTCAAACACGCCGTGGACGAGCTGGAGAGAGAGTGCGCTTTGATCGCGGAGAACGCGAAAGCAGACGCGGATGAATGCGCGAGAGAGGCGTTCAAAATATTGAGCGATTTGGAGAGGAAAAGCGAGGAGATGGAAAAGAAAAACCTTGGAACGAGACAAGATCAACTTTTGATTAAACAGAAAGTCTCGGAAGCGATGGAGCTGCTTACGAAGATGTGAGCAAAACGTAGGGTGGTAGTACTTTAGTACTGATACATATATTCACAGTTATATAATAGTATATACGCGCATTTTCATTCTTTACTCTAAACTACTACGTGGCAGTTATGCCAAGAATATTACCTTGGAAGGCCCCGTCTTCTACTCTAAACCACGGGAGCGAGGTCGTCACCACCCCTTCGGCTTGTAAAGCGGGTAAACGTTTCAAAGCGTCTCTGGATTCCATCCGATCATCGAACCAATACTTTTGACCTTCAATCTCGAAGAAATCTTGGTCGCCTTTACCTAAAATTAACACGCAGTCGTTCTCTTCGGCCATCGCAATCGCCGCTCGAACCGCGAAGAATCTATCCACTATGACGTATCGTCGGACCAAGTTTTGCAACTCTACTGCTTCGGATTGCGCGTTCGGATGAATCAAATACATATCTTTCATGAAAGGAATGTCGGTGATAATACCATCTGGTAATCGCTCTTTGACCTCGGGTAAGTCGTACACGCGACTCCGAAAGCCGTCGACGACATCTTCTAAAAGATCGTACGCGTCTTCGTTCTTCGGCGATTGCGTGGTGACAAAGACGACGTCGGCGTATTTATCCACCGTTTCGCCTAATTTACGTCGCATTGCTTTCTCAGTTCCATTATCAATGGTGGCGTTGATATCGTTGTTAGTACCATCCGCACCGACGACGACAATAACGCGTCGACATTGTGGAATGGCTCTCGCCGATTGAATTGCGTTCATGACATCCTCCGGCGTCTTTGCGCTATCGACTAAGGCGCAAAACTTCTGACCCTCGTCGACGAGTTCCATGCGGCCACCCGCGGGATTTGCGCGACCTAAACCTTGTGCGATATTTTCGAGAGGAATTTCTGTCGCTAATCCTGAAGCTATAGAAGCTAAGACGTTGGAAACGTTCGCATCTCCAACGAGCGCCGTTACAATCTCCGTTTCCCCAACTGGAGTAGATACTAAAACCGCAGTTTCAAAGAGAGACAAATCGACGCGCTCGCAATACACGTCCGCAATGTCTCTATGTTCACGTCTTCGCGCGTACGTTACTACTGGAACTTTGCAGTTAGAAATGATTTCAGAGGCGAAATCATCGTCCAAGTTTACGACGACGCGTTGATGTTTTGGATCATCTAGAGAACTAATAAACGCGAGCGATCTCTCTCGCCAGCTCTGAACCTCTTCTTCGGTTAAATTGCTTTCATAACTCGTCTCGAACGCATCTTCTTCTTTCTCTCCTTCTCCTTCTTTAATTAATTTTTCTTCAGTGTCTGCTTTCTCTTCGTCGTCTCCGGAGGAAGCCGAAGTTGACGTTTCTTGGTCTTCATCGTCGTTGTCCTCGCCGCCGTTATTCGCGGCGGTCATTCTCGGAGAGTTTGTGAAGACAATGATGTCTACGTTGACGCTATCGATGTGTCCTTTTAATAAACTTTCATCAGAAATTTCCACGGCGACGGCGGAAGCGCCAGCGTCTACCATCCCGGCTAGAATTTGCTGGTTTTGCAACGCATCCGGAGCGCTCTCTGGAATCTCGTACTTCCCTTGATACGGCGCGAGCCATCCGGGCGCGGAACACGCTCTGCCTTCGGTTAAATCTTGCTCCTCTGGAATCCAAACGCCGCCATGTTGCGTAATTTTCATTTCAGGAACGATCGGATCGAGATGTATTTCCTCAGCGCCGCAAGATGGACACGAAATAAAGTCGCTCGATCCCATCTCTGTTCTCACATCTTTTGGAATGCACGTCGCGCCACACTCTGCGCACGAGTGTGGAATTTCATCCAAGTCTTCTTCCGATATTTCTGGCGTGACGTAGTACCCACTCGAAGTAACAACGCCGGCGCGATTGGAGTACTCATCCTCGTCGCCGTATTCGTCTTCGTCGTCCTCGTCCTCGCTTTGGTCGTCTGCCCCGTTCTTCTTCAAGGTCCTTTCGCTTGCTTCGAAGATTGATTTGATTAAATTACACGTGGTATCTTTACCGCGATGACCTAGAACACCTGCTATGACCAACTTTCCAGATGGGTCTTCGTAAAACGCCTTTCCGAGTTTCCCGAGAATACCTTTGGTGCTCTTCACCACTGCCACGGGCGCTCCGTTGGCGTTTTCCGCGACCCCATCTTCTCTCTCGGAAACAACCGCCACGGCACCTCGCAACGCTATCGCGTCGCTCACGTCGTCGTGTCCATCGTGCGGATCTTGATCGTCGGACGAGTTATCCACGCACACGAAAAGATCACCCGGTATTGCGTACCGAGCGTCCGAGACAATACCGCTTATTTCCACGTCTTCCTCCTCCTCTAAATCTATCCATTTTACGACGTCAATGTTTGCCAGTTCAAACGTGTCTCGCAACAGACGAACGTTTTCATCACCATCATCATCTTCATCATCATCATCATTTTCCTCGTCTATTCCTTCTTCATCATCATCATCTTCTTCTTCGTATTCCTCGTCTTCTTGATCTTGATCTTGATCTTGATCGTCGTCTTCTTCTACATCTCCTTCTACTACTTCTTCTTCTTCATCTTCTTCTTCAAAGTATTCCTCGTCGTCATCTTGCGCTTTGCTGATGAAGCTCAACCGTCGACGATTCGGAAAACTCCCGAACGCAGCAGTAGCAGTATTCGACGACGAGGACGACGTCGTCGTCGTCGAATAAAAGGAAAGTGAAGTCGAAAAACTCAACGCGTGGTTTTTGCTCTTCAAAGAGAAGGAACCAACACGATTGAAGAAAAGACCGCAACCATAATTCGAACAACGCGTTGTTGCACGAAATCGTCCAAATCGCGCACAACATCGCGCGACACCTTTTCCTCCTCTTTTCGATGACTTTAAAGAAAAAGGAGAAGAAGAAAAGGTCGCTTTCCTTTCGCCGGACGTTCTCATCGTCCCAAACGTCGTTCCATCGTTATTCGCGCGTGGTAATGCTCCGCTCAAAGAAGAAAACAACATCATCTCTCGTGCGAGCTCGTAAAACCGCCGCCAAAGCTTTCTTTGAGGTCTACTTTTTTAAGGAAGGCGGTTGATATAAGTTTTTTTCTCAAAAAAGCGACCAAAGAAAGAAAGGGAAAAGTCGTTATTCTTATTCACTACTTATTTTATTCTTCGATTCGTTAACACACACACCGAACAACGCGCTCCGTTTTAGTAGCACAAAAACAAATGATATCACTTTTACCTGGCTCGTCGTCGTCGTCGTTTACGTCGTTATCATCATCCAATAACGCGAAGAATGCACTCTTCAAACGACGACAACAACAACAACAACAAAGAAATGGAAGAACGATCAGAGCGGTTTCTTTCCTGCGCAGTCACTATTTTTTTACAACCAACACCAACGAGAATGCGAGCAACAACAACACGAATAACAACAACGATAACAACAACAGAAGAAGAAGAAAAAGAAGAGACGCTTTATTAAAAGTCGTCCGAGCGACGAAGGAGGATAAGAAATCCTCCACGGCGAAAGAGGTGGACGAGATTACCAAGAAGTGGGGGTTAGAAGCCGGGTTGTGGAAGATTTTCAAGTCGAGCGAAAAGAACAATAGCAGTACGAACAACAACAACAACAACAAAACGGGAGGAGAAGGAGAAGGAGCGCAACAATTGAGCGGATCGCGAATGGATATGGCGAAGCAGTTGTTGAAAACCTACGGATCTGCGTATTTAATCACCTCCATCTCACTCTCTTTGGTTTCATTTGGCGTGTTTTACGTGTTGGTGAGTTCCGGCGTGGACGTGGCGGCGTTGTTGTCCGTCATCGGCATCACGGCGACGCAAAATTCAGAGAAAGTTGGTACGGTAGCGATTGCGTACGCGGCGCACAAAGCGGCGAGTCCTATTCGTTTCCCACCGACGGTGGCGTTGACCCCAATCGTCGCCGGGTGGATGGGGAAGACTGGAAATAAAGGCGAAGAAGAAGAAGAGGATGGAGAAGGCGGCGAAGAAAAGTGAGTTTTGGAGCGCGAGAGAAAGTAAAAGAGAGCGGTTGTGATTTTGAAGCGAGCGCTTCAAAATCAAAAAGGAGAATGCCACCACGAAGAGCGAGTGTGTGTGTGAGAGAGAGTGAAAGAGAGTCTCTTTTAAGCAGTGATGATGTAAAACAAATGAAACGAAAGAAAATTTTTGTCTGTCAGTTCCTTTTGATTTTTTCTTCTCGTCCTCTGTCGACCAACTCTTCATTCATTACACATCACTTTGACGAAACATGTCTCCTTCCTCCTCCTTCTGCGTTTACTTTTACTTCTTCATCTCGTTCGTTTCCATTTCCTCGTTCTCCCAGGAGTACCCGAAATCCTACGCCGGCAATCACCCTTTGCTCAAACTGACCGATACAACGTTTGAACATTTAACGCAATCGGCCACGGGACAAACGACCGGGAAGTGGGTAGTGTACTTTGACACGGACCATTCGTTGAATCACTTCTTAACGCCGACTTTGAAGGCGAGCTTAATGAAATTGGATAAATTGCAACAACAAAATAATGGAGACGACGGAGAGTACAAAGGCGAGCCGTTTATCGCGGCGACGATTAACGTGGACGAGGAGTATCTCACGAGAGCGAGATTCGAAAATACGCTCACCTTCCCGTGTTTGGCGGTATTCGAACGGCGAAAGATGCGACAGTTTAAAGTGCTCCATCCAAAAGGGGACGAACACAAAGCGCTCGGGAAAGGCGTGAAAGACGTGGAAGAGTGGTTAGAAATGTCCAACGAGGAATTTGAGGGAGGAGAGGTTGTGTATTTGAACGTACCAAAACCGTTATCGATGGCGAAAGCGACGAGCGTCCGGTTCGGGGTGGCGACGCGAATGTTCAACGAGAGAAAGCTTCGAGCAAGAAGAGATTGGCAACACGCTATGAAGGCGAAAAGTGAAGCTGGCATGGGCGCGATGGTGCACGAGATGGAGGAGAGTTTTAAAAAGTCGCCGAAACTATACGGGTCGATATTAATTGCCATCGCGTTGACGATGATTGCGTCGCTGATGGCAATGTCGTCGGTTTTGTTCGGAGGGAGACGAGGCGCGTCGAAAAATAAAGAGGAGTGAGTGTTGAGAGCGCGCGTGTGTGTATGTAATATCAAGTGAAGGCGTATTTTATGGGCGCAACGAGTGTGTATTATTCCTTGTTTTAGAACAACGATCAAAGTAAAAAGTGACCGCGGAAATAAGGAGGTTGAACTGATTTTACGAGTTCGTAGCCTTCATCGAACGCGTTGACTAATTTCTCGCTCAGCGGTCCTTTTCTCGACGCGAGCAAATTTTCTCGACACTGCGTTATGCTACTTGCTCCGATGATGACCGCATCGCCTTTTGCGCCGGATAATTTTGAATTGAAATACATCCATCTCAAGCTCGCTTCTGTTGGCGTTATTCCCTCCTCCTCGGCTGCTTTTTTAATCACCTCCACTGCTTCGAAATAGGCCTCGTTCCAGAAGCGCGCTTTGTACATCTCGTTATTCTTGAATCGTCCAGCTTTTATCCCTTCGTCGCCGCCGCCGCTCGCGTTCAATAACTTTTCGTGCTTACCAGTCAATAACCCGCCCGCAAGTGGGTTGTACGCCACGAAGCGCATGTTCAAACTCTTCAACGCGGGAATCAATTCCGGCTCGACCTGGCGAGTCAACGGATTATACATCCCTTGGTATATTGTCGGCACGATCCACTGATTCTCTTTACAAATCGCGTGCGCTCTCACAACTTCCCAAGCGCTCATATTCGACAAACCCAAATACTTAAACGCTCCGGACCTGTACAACCCTTGAGCGGTCTCCAACACGTCGTACAAAGTCGTCTCCGAATCTGGAGCGTGTAAATACAAAATATCTATACTTTTTGGATCGAGTGCCGTTAAACTCTTTCCGACCTGCGCGCGAAACTTCTCCGCTCGTAATCCGCCTTCCCCCGCGACGCTTGCCATCTTCTCCCCCCAAGGATTCGCCTTTGTCGCGACGGAGAGTTTCAAAAGTTTCTCTTTCGGCATGCGAGAGAATATGCGACCTAATATCTCTTCCGTGTTTCCTCCCGCGTACGCTATCGCTGTGTCCAACTCAATCAAAGACGACGACGACGACGACGACGATGTTCCTTTCTCAACTTCTTCGATGAAAAAATCTAACAGCTTCTCGCTCTCGTTCTCTGCCATATCCTCTGAACTGTAGCTCCACCCAAACGTCATGGTACCTAAGATAGTTTTCACCTCCGCCGTTTTGCTCGTCGTCATCGATGTTGTCGGCACGGTCGGTTCTTTCTTGACCATTTTAGCGTCCTCCTTACAATCGTCGCTGTTGTTGTTGTTGTTGTTATTATTATTTGAGGTGGAGGAGGAAGAGCAGCGCGTCGTAAACATCTGTAACTGTTTCGTCGACGAAGAAGAAGAATGTTTCGAAGACGACGACGACGAGGAAAGGAAGCGTTTCGAGAAGGACGACGCGCAGCACGAGGAAGATGCCACCGCTCGCATTGTCGTCGTCGTTTGAGAAGCGCTCTTGTTTTTGTTATTGTTGTTTGAGCGCAAGCAAAAGTATCTGATGATATCTCGCGGTGCACAAGCGCGTGTTTTGTTTTGGAGAAGTAGGGAAAGGTGTTGTCGTCTGCCCTCTTTTGTCTACCTAATAACTACGAACGACCTATTGTATAAAAGCTTTATTTATCTATTTATCTATCTATCTATTTATTCCATGTTAGTAGGATCATTAGTCTTTCCTTTTATCTTTTCCGATTTTGAAGAAAAGAGAGCTTTCGATTGAACAATCCTGCCGGTGTCTCTCCCGTCTTTCTTCACCGCCAACGGAGCGTCGATGCCGTCCTGATTCTTGCCTAATCCCTTACCTTCCTCCCATCCCATTTTCTTCATCAGTTTCATCGCCATGGACATACCTTTTCCCCCACCACCATTTTCTTTCTTCTTCACTTCCTGTTCCTTCTCTTTCTTCTCTTTTTCGCGCGCTTCCTCCTTGATCTTCTTTCTCTCCATCCAGTCTTTCTCTCGTCGCGTCTTCTCCTCGTCGTCTCGCGTGCGTTGGAGTTTCGCGTCTTCGTAGGAGTTTGGTTTGAACGGGTCGTATTCATCCGGACAGTCCCACCCCGCGACGAAGCCATCGTTACCTCGTTGCTCTTCTTCTCTCCATTCGCCGGCTCGCTTTTCTCGCGCGTTGTTGTTTGCTTTCGTACTACCGTTAGGGGTTGTTGTCTTCGCGCCATTTTTTTCCTGCTGTTGTTGTTGTTGTAACTGCTCTTGCTTTTGTCGTCGGTGTTTCGCTCTCAACGCGAACTGTTGCATCTTCATCTGTTCCGGGGTGAAGTTGAGCATCGTTTTCTTTCTGTCGCTGCTCCCAATCGAGGATTCCACTCCTCTCCGTCTTTTCGTCAGCGCAGTACTCGTCACCTTCATCGCACTAAAAACGTCTTCTTTGTCTTCTTCTTTGTCTTCTTCTTTTCTCGTCGTCGTCGCACTCGCCACCACCGCGCGTTCTCTTTTCCCCCACGAGGAGGAAGTCGTTGCGTTTGAACTCTTTTCTTCTGAAATCGTTTTCGTTTCTCTTTCCTTTTCCTCCTTCTTCTTCTGATTCTTCTTCTCGCTCATCATCATCATCGGGGGCAAATCCCCAAACAAAGAAGAGGACATCGTCTTCTGTCGTTACGCCCCCGTCGTTGTCGTATCTACTCCTCCTCCTCCTTTTCCGGGTAGAACTCGCACTTCAAACCGACGATCGATTTTATCACTGTTCTTCTTCTTGGTCTTCTTCATCGGGGCAAAAGTCCTCCTCCGTCGTTTTCGCGCGCGTGAGTGTTGTTCTCACAAAGTAGGGAAACGCGAGACTGAAGTTTTGACGCGCGAATTTGAACCAACGCGCTCCATTCGTTCAAGTCTCGAGGACACTCTTTTTGGACGGAGAAATGGAAGCGCTGTTTACGTTACCGGAAGCGTTCACTCGTCGCAGTAGTCCTGGTAGTAGTAGTCCTAGTTCTGCTGCTGTTACTGCTCGAATAAAAATCGAGGAAGAGGAGGAGCAACCGCTCGCGTTTCTTTACGAGAAGACGACGACGCGTTGTAACGGACATGATGTCGTCTCGATCATCGCTTCGTGTACTCGTGCAACCGCGACGAAGGAAAACGACGACGAAGAGGAAGAAGAAGAAGAAGGGACGATGCGAACGTTTCAAAACGAGATGGTTTCATCATCATCAACAGTAGACGACGTGGACGATATTCTTTGCGATATCGTGACCACGACGGCGAAGAAACGCGTGTGCGTCGTCGCGTCGAAAAGAACCGGAGTTGTCAGTTTTCTCCTCGAAGAAACAGAAGAAGAAGAAACAGAAGAAGAACGGGAGGAAAGTATCCACGGCAAATGTTTCGGCGAACGAGAGCGAAGCAATAATCGATTGACGACATTAATCGCTTCCGCCATGAGCGACGGCGGCGTGGTCGCGCTTTTAGGCGACGCGAACGGGGACGTGTGGTGCGCTCGATGCGACGATACCGTGAGAGGGTGCGTCGTCGATAAGTGCGAAAGACGAGAAGGACCGGAGTTGACGGTCGGGTCGGAATACGATTATTCGTCCACTCCGAGGAAAGGGGGTGGGAGTGGAGGAGAAGGAGGAGGAAGAGGAGGAGCTGGGTCGCTTTTGGCGTCGCCGTCAACGGCTGCCGCGAGAATTGCGTCAAAGATATCCAAAAAGGCTGGGAGCTTTCTGTTTCAAAACGGAAGCGAGCAACCGGTGGTGGCGATGATGTGGGCAGAGATGTCGCGAGAGGCTTTGAGAGGTGGAAATACGGGGATGAACACGGTTCAGAGGATGTTCTTTGTAGCTAAAGAGAAAGGAGCGATGGAAATGTGGATGTGTTCGCTGGATTCTTCCGTGATGACGCCGGAGATGGTGTGCAGTTGCGACGTAAACGAGAAACTCGCGGCAAAGACGAACGCGTTTAGCAAAGTTTTAGATTCAGATTGGATTTCTGTGCCGAATGGTAGCCGTATCGGTAGTAGTAATAGTAATAATAGATTCTTGAGCGTCGTTTTGTGCGAGTCTTTGCAGTTTGCAAAAGTTGCGCACGTCTTTGAAATGGCAAAGAACACCGGCGAGTCTTCCGCATCGACGCTCGAAGCGAATCTGGTGCGCTCTTTTGAAATTGCGGCATCTGAGTGTGATAGAGTTGCACTCTCGAGAAATGGAAACGCCATTGTTACGTACAGTAATACCAGTTTCATTGGCGGTGCTAGGGGACAGGCAAACGCGACGTGTCATTACGGAGAGCATTTTCATAAATCCATGGTTTTGAAAGAATCCGTCGCGTCGGTGTGCCGAAGTTTGCGCGAATACAATAGCTTCTTGGCGCTCGATCCATCGAGGTGCGTGTGGACGTTTTCGCCACCGGATTCGGAAGAATACGCGTCACCGCCGCAAGCGACGTCTGCGCAGCCGTTTACGAGTCCCATAAAATCGCGAATCGTAGACGTTCGCAAACAAATGTTTTCGCCGTTAGTAAGAGAAGCGCACGAGATGAAGCTTGACGACGACAACAATCCGCGTTCACCGTACGCGAGCGTCTCAACCGCGTACGACGATAGCGCGAGAGCAGCAGATGCGAGATTCGTGAAAGATGCGTTTGAAAATTTGAACAATTACGAAGGCATAGCAGAGCTCGCGGCAAAACAAACCATCGCGGGACCTGCGAAAGCGACGAAACCTTTCGCGGCGCATTCGGCGGCTTTAGTCGATACCTTACCGAAGCGCTGGGCAGGAGCAACATCGAGAAGTGGTAAAGGATTAAGGACGTTGTTGGAAGAAAAAGCGCGCGTGCACGAGAAATACGCAAAGTTTCTCGTCGATTCAGGCGCGTGGGAAAACACTACGCCATCGGAAAAGATGGAAGTCTTGAGACACGGAGAGACAACGTTTGCGTTGCTCCGGTTGCGAGCGCTGTTAGATCAACTGAAGATGGAAGAAACTGAAAAGCATCGAAGTTTACTCAGCGATATAGTACGATTTGCGGGGGAAGGCATAGCAAAAGGCGACAACACGCTGACTCGTCTCGTTCGCGATGACGCTATCGACGTCGACGATATCTTTTTCAGCCGTTCGTCGTTCTTTTCACACGTCTTTTGGAACGCGACTCGCGCGGTTGTCGAACAGAAAATCAAAGAGGCTTCTCAACAAACGCAACGTTTAGCCGATGACGTCGAGTACGAGTGCATAAATCAAGCGGCAAGAATCGTGTCTATCGCGCTCGAGTGTTCCAACGAATACAGACGATGCTGGTCGGATTTATATCCCGCGCAAAGAGTTTCGGTTGAAGAAAACTGGACGTCGCAAGCGAGCGCGAGGGAGTGCATGCGAACGATTTCAAAATTCTCCATCGACGTGTTCAACGCGAGGAAGAGATTGGACGTTGGTGTCCCGTTATTCACGGTGGCGCAACCTTTACTCGACGCTTCTGCGTCTAACGTTCTTTACGCGAGAACGGAGAGATCGTTGATGGAGTATAAGAGCGATCGCACGTTGATATTGCCGACGTTGCTTCTTTGCGCTCGGGCGCACGTGTGTCCCGCGGAAAACGTCGCCGCGACGTGCGAATCGCACTTTGGCTACGACGAGTTGTTCACTTTTTGCGACGCGGAAGGTGGAAAAGCGCGATTGTTTCACTACATGCGAACGTTAAAGGCGGAAGATGCTGCGCCATTTAACGAAAACGGGTTTGCGTTTTACGTCTTTGAAAAGATATTCAATTCGTCGTCGTCGTCGAGAAGAGTTTCGGCTCTGCTCAGAGAACTCCCGGACGAGTTTTCCGAACATCTCTCGCATTTTTTTATGACGAGTAACGACACCGCCAAGTGGGCGCACGAGATTGGCAGGAATGAATTCGAGAAAGCCGGTGAGAGTCTTCAGAAAATCGGGTTGTTGAGCGAGGCAAAGTTGGCGTATTTAGTGAGCGGCGGCGAAGAGGCGGAGGAAAAAATAGACAGAATCAATAGCAAGTTGTTGTTTTAAAGACGACGAGAAATAATAACATTATAAAACGTTTTCGGCAACTTTTGCGGCTAGGATGCTACTCAAAACTAAACCTCCATACGTTTGGTTGCTTCGGAACTTGTCTCCGCAATCCTTTCTGTTCTTCAAATCGACGGTATATATTTGCCAAAACAAATGCGTCCCCGCGGTGGACAAAAGGAACGGGTAGAACGCCCAATGCGCGTCCGCTAAATACCCACTGGCGAGTAAACCAGAGATTGCACCGATACCAAAAGTAGACAAAATACCTTTCGTGTTCTTTTCGAATAATCGCGCGGAAGACTTGACGCCAATTTTCTTATCGTCGTCGATATCTTGATGCGCGTAAATCGTATCGTACACCATCGTCCAACACACGCCGCTCCCGTATAACGCTAAAGCTGGTGCTTCTAAAACACCCCCAGTGATTGCGGTCCAGCCCATTAACGCGCCCCAATTCAACGTAAACCCGAGAAATAATTGCGGTAAGTTTGTCACGCGTTTCATCAAAGGATACGCGACTACCAGCGGTAAAGACATCAAGCCCAAAATCTGCGTGTTGAAATCGAGCTGGTATAAAACGACGCTTCCTAATCCTAATTGCGCGCCTAAAAACGCCACCGCGTTTGGTACCGTTATCTTGCCAGATGCTATCGGTCTATCTTTCGTTCTCTCTACTTTAGCGTCTACTTTTCTGTCCCAAATGTCGTTGACGGTACACCCGGCGCCTCGAAGCAACACCGCGCCGGCGGAGAACAAGGCGGTCATGGCGGCTATTTCTTCCGTCGCCGGTGGTATCGCAGCCGTGGACGAGGAGAGTAAAATCGACCACAAACACGGATAGGCGAGTAAATATATGCCTATGGGTTTGTCTAAACGGGCTAAGGCTATATATGGGTTTATTTCCTTGTTGTTGTTGTTGTTGTTGTTATTCTTCACTGCAGGAGAGGAAGAGGAAGAGGATGAAGAGGAAGAGGAAGACGCCGCGAATCCACGCGATGATACAATTTTGTTGTTGTTGTTGTTGACCTCCTTTTTCTTCTTCTTCTTCCAGTAGTCGTCGTATGATGCATCATCGTCTCTTCTTTCGTTTCTTCTTCTTCTTCTTCTTCTTTCATCGAAGTTGTTGGCGTTCTCAACAACCGAATGTGTTTGACGGTGATGATGATGATAATGATGATGATGTTGCGAAGAAGAAGAAGAAGAAGAAGACCAAGAAGAAAAAGAAGAAGTAATAAAAGGAGCGACGACGACGTTTTGGGAGGAGGAGGAGGAGGAGAAGGAAGGAAGAAGGTGCCGAAGTCGCTTCATTTCCTAATACTTTTCTTCGTTGTTTTGGTTCATTTATTATGCCGTCGTTTGTGGCGGGAGAAACTTCTCATTTTTTGTCTTTAGGGTTTTTACACTAATTTTTATCTACCTTCCTAAACCCTAATTGGTTATCGACTGTACTTAATATGGATTATTTCTAAAGTCTTCGATACTCTTCAGTTTCCTTTTAACTGACGAACTCTTCAACGTTGATGACGAGTTACAAGTCCTGCGGTTGAGCACGAAGGCCCGCAGTTCAAAACCATTTTCTGTTCATTCAGAATAATTGAATTGCATTGATGAATGCCCCTTGATACCATTCCAATCTCGGTGGAAGCCGCGTGACTTTTCCGAAGCGTTTCTTTTTTTGTTTTTGTTGTCATCATCCGTTTTGTTAACGAGATCCAGAGTCGTCTCGTTCGTCTCGGGGTCCAGATTTTTGGGGGCAAAAAACGTCTCAATTTCTCATTCTCGCAAAAAAAAAGAATCTTCACATGTGCGCGCACAAAGAAAGAAAGAAAGAGAGAGAGGAAGAGAAGTTATAATTTGCAAAGACAATAACAAAGCGAGCGACGAAAATGATGCGCTCTTCTCCTTCTTCTTCTTCTTCTTTGTCTTCTTCTCCTCTTGGAGTGACAGCGCAGAAGAGACGAATACGTGAGAGAGATTTGTGGGATGTGATCGTCAACAACGACGATATAACTTTCAATCACATTCTTCCGAGATTGAATTCGAATGATGTGAAATTCTTGTACGAGGTGAACAGTGAAACGAGAAAGTTGATTAAGAGATCGCCTCGCGCGGGTGATTTGAAAAAGAGGTTTGATGTGAGCGAGATGTCGTCGATATCGACTTTGGAAGTAGCGTGGGAGAATAAATCGTTGTGGCCGAGTTGGT
>Ga0255779_1004243_pt1 | contig 13890 bp, 11 predicted proteins | sample 011ome_21_FD_179977 | JGI IMG/M metagenome (GOLD analysis project Ga0255779, IMG submission 179977) | Coastal salt marsh microbial communities from the Groves Creek Marsh, Skidaway Island, Georgia - 011508AT metaG (version 2) | ecosystem: Environmental > Aquatic > Marine > Intertidal zone > Salt...
TGAACCGGTCAACGCTGCCTGCGATTGTTATCAATGAAGATTATGCCGCGATGGTAACTACCAAAAAGATGGATGATGAGGCACAAAACTATTCGGCAAACGCACTAAATAATGCGCGCTGGCTAAAACGTGCGGTCGAACAGCGTAACTCGACAACCTTGAAAATTAGTGCTGAAATTATCCGCCAGCAAACTAATTTTTTGGAAAAAGGGTTGGATTATTTAAAGCCTTTATCGCTTCGCGATGTAGCTAAAGCGGTTGGTATGCATGAGAGCACGGTTAGCCGAGTAACAACTGGCCTGTTGATTTCAACGCCGCGTGGCGGCATGCCGTTGAAATCTTTCTTCAGTGTCAATATTGCATCGCGTGCGCCATCAGGTGACGCCTCGGCTGCAGCTGTTCGTAATATGGTTAAGCGATTTATTGGTCAGGAAACCCCCGGCAAGCCGCTTAGTGATGAGGCGATTTGTAAAATGATTGCTGATGAGGGAATTGATCTTGCCCGCCGAACTGTCGCTAAATATCGCGAGATGATGAATATCCCATCATCATCACAACGCCGTACGCAGGCACGCCTTGCCAATATTCGCTAGTTTGTTTTTAGCTTCAGTCTCTGACTCCCTGTGCTTGACCGTCATCCGGTTGGCGGTCTTGTCACTTGAGGTAAAGGTCACCGGCCTGAAATCTGCTGATCCCAAGATGCGGAATGGCTTTGATTATTTGCTGGCCTGCGCCGTCACCAAAGATCGCGTGATCAAATATTCTTCACTGGTCAGCGGCTGATCGCTGATGAAATTGCCAAGCGGGATGATATGCTGGCTTGCGGGTTTGTCGTCTTGGTCGAAATGAACAAATTCAATGCCAAGGTCTTTTGCTTCATCACCTGTCTGTTTGGTAAATGCGGTTTTGGACTCAATTGTAAAAACTGGTTTTGTCTGACGGCTCATTCCGGGTCTCCTCTTGGTAACAAGCACCAAAATTTTCTGACAGTTTTGGCTGTTTCCGGATTAATGCATTTCGCATGCCATAAGCTTGTGAGGATAAGTCAAAAAAGTGGAAATCTGCGCGTGATGGGCGCTATTCAACAAGGCTGGATTGCTGTAATTCACCAGCAACGCTGATTTCACGGCCAACGGTCATGAACTTAACCGGATCGATAGATTTGTCATTGACCCGCACTTCATAATGTAAATGTGCGCCTGCTGATCTGCCGGTATTGCCCATTTTGCCAATAACGTGATTTTCGCCAATATAATCGCCAAGTCTGACGGTGATACGCGCTAGATGAGCATAGGTTGTGACAATCCCAAAATCATGCTGTACGCGCACAACTTTGCCAAATGAGCCTTCCGTGCCAGCGTAAATCACGGTTCCTGGTGCGGTCACGCGCACATTTTCTTGCCATGTTCCTGCCAGATCAACCCCGTGATGGAATGATACCTTGCCAGTTTTCGGATGTTTTCGGTTGCCATAATCGCTTGAAATATAGAAATAAAGCATTGGCGGCTTGAACGGAATTTTACGAAGCACCGCGCGATGTTCGGCAAGATTCACCATCATAGTTTTGAAATCATCATCCTTTGCAGCGGTGGCGAGTTGGATTTGGCTTGGCAGTGCCTCAGCCGAAATGCCAAGGCCGGTAACAGTTGTGCGGATATATTGGATTTCCTGTTCCAGTGCTAAAAGCATTTTTTTGGTTCTTGCGGCCTCGGTTACAAGCGGCAGTAATGGCCCTTGGCGCTGCGTAAAAAAGCCGGTAAGCAATCCGTCGGCTTGGGGCATATCAGGTGCGGCTGGCAATGCAGCAGTTGTTGCAGCTGGTTGTTCAAGCAGTTTTGGCGATCGTGGAGAAAAGCGCACCTCATCAACTGCATTACCATTATTCTTATCTTGCTGAATTTGGGCTGGTTTCTGGTCTTTGGTTGCAGATGTAAAATTAGGCAAAAACGCAATGGTTAATTCTTGGGCGCGCGGAGCAATATCGGCAGGTTCGGCATCATTCCCGATGCTTGGATTTGAGGCTGTTGTTACCAGATTTTGATCAGGCCCTGTCTCTTTTATATCTGTCTGTTTGGTATCAATCTTGTTAATGAGACTCTTTTCGCTATCTGTTGTTTTGATCTTCTTTTGGGTTTGTTCGTTCACCTTTTGGTTTGCAAGGCTGGTTTCAGCGGTAATTGGCGTGATCTTGCTTGATGAGGGATCATTCGTCTTTGGCTTGCTTGCTATGTTATTTTCATCAACAATAATTTGTGAATTAGCAGATGCGGCATTGTTGGCAAGGGTAACACGCTTGCCGCCCTGGATGATCATCGGCATGGTATCATCTTCCACGATTTTGGCATCTGGCGATATTTGCGGTGTTTGGGGTTTGGTTACCGCAGGTTGGGCTGTAATTCGGCCAATGATCAGGCTTGGTATTTGCGCTGTTTTTCCAGCAATCGCCGGTGGGTTCGAATCCTCAACGCTGGTTGGATTGTAATCAAACCATTTTAGCGGGCCAGCGGCAGTATTATCTTTACTGAAAGTAGCGCCGCCCTTTGGGTTTGTGCTGGCTTGTGCGGTTTTGATGGTTTCTTCACGCATCACCTCAATGGCGCTATAGCTGGCAATGATCGTCGAATAGAAAATGGCAGCGACACCAGCCATACAAACCAGAATTCCAGTCAAAACCAGCGATGGTTTCAGCGTCACTTCAACAGGGCCACCGCGGGTGAAAACCAAAAACTGGTTTTCGCGCAGAAACCAAATTTTATTGGCTGTGATGATTGGCATATCGGGCTGGTTGCCCCGTCGCACTTCGGGGGCAAAACGTGCGTACAGACCAGCAAGTCCCAAAGCGCTCAGAACTCGAACAATGCTTGATGTGACAGCGTTTTGGTCTTCACTCGTCATCTGATTCTTATCCTAATTTCATCCAGACCATTAAAATCAGCAGAATATTGGTCAACAATTGAATGCCGATCACCGCCAGCAACAGATTATTGGAGGTTTGATTGCGCACATTCAACTGGAAAGCAGGCATTTTCAAAGCGGTTTCAACGCCTTTACTTGTATTTATCATTTCATCTGAAACCTGTGCATCAGCAGATGATGATGTGGCGGCGGTATTGATTGAGCTGTTACCATTATTTGCAGCGCGTGCTGCCGGTTCAACTATCTGCGTGCCAATTGAAATATCAGCATTTTGACCAGCGGCATAGATTGTGTTCCCGAGCTCTTGGCCCGAGACAATGGCGGCTGAAACCTCGTTTCGAATTTTTTCTATTCTTTTTCGAATATCGACAACGTCATCAGCCATAATTTGCTCTAATTGCATTAATAATTTGGTAAAAATGTCGTTCGAATTAATATGTCATTTGTCGTTTAAGCAAACGACGTGCCATCGAGTTTTTTCTGCGGCAAAGACTTTGTCATGCTATCTTAAAATGGCTTGTTTGATGAGCCAAAAGACGAAAAACAAGGCTGTTTAAAAAAATTTTTTGTAGAATCAGAGATATAAAATGTTCGGAAAAAATAGTGTCAGCCCGATGGCAGCGCCAAATCACTCGCAGATTAACGAAGACGTGCGAATCAGTGGCTCGATTACTGTATCCCAACCACTTGTCATTGCAGGTCAACTTGATGGGGATATCAAGGCCGATACACTTCACATTGCATCAACGGCGATTATTACCGGAGATGTAATTGCGGAGAGCGTAACGATTGACGGCAGAGTTCTTGGGAGTATTGTTGCAGATAAAATGTACTTATCGGCAACGGCCCATTTTGAAGGGCAACTGCAATGTCAGGGCGTTGCCATTGATAATGGCGCATATGTTAATGCAAAATTCACCAAGGGGCCTGTGAAAAATGGATAAACTTGGAAGTAAAACAATCATTGGTAATGGAACAACCTTTACCGGCAAGATTGCCAATGCGCACGTTATTGAAGTTCATGGGAAAGTGAATGCCGATTTAACAGCGGAAAAGGTCACTATTGGCGAAGCCGGCCATTTCGATGGCGCAATTCGAGCCGACCTTGTTGTGGTGTCTGGCCATTATGAAGGCAAAATGCAGGCTGGCAGCGTTTGGGCCACAGCAACAGCTTCCATTTCCGGCAAAATGCATTACAAAACATTACAGATGGATCGTGGCGCGGCGCTGAATTGTCATATCGTTCATAACTGGACAGCAAAAGATGTTGCCTCAGCGGGAGGTGACAATAAGGATGCGGAACTACCATTGCAAAAGGCATCGGGTGAGGCGAAAAATGGCAAGGTGCCCCCATCTCCTGAAAAAGGCGCATAAATCATGTTGGCAAAAACACGTGAGCAGGTGACCAACCTTCACGAAGATACAACCTATATTCTGGGTGACTTGATCATGGAAGGCGCGCTTGATGGTGGTGATCATCCGGTTGTGATTGATGGCGAATTCAACGGTGATATTACCGCAACTGATGTCATCATCCGTGAGCAGGGTAAAGTGACCGGCACCGTGAAGGCAAAGACGGCGGTCATTAACGGTTATTTCAATGGTAATTTGATCTGTGAAAGTCTGAATGTTGCCGCCACCGGCATTGTCGAGGGCGAGGTTCAGACCAATGCATTGTCGATTGATCTTGGTGCCGAGGTGATCGGATCAATCAGCCGCGTTAACGCAAAATCAAAATAGATCGTCCAAAATCATAAAAGTAAAAGCTTGACCAATGGATAAGGAATAAGTCACATAATTCTGAAAAGGATATTTTTCTGCGTGCCTATTTAATTAGGCATCTTCATCCAAATGCTGCATTAAATCATCACATAGCTCGGCCGTGACAACACATTGATCCATAAAGGCCATTGTTTCGGCACGACCTTGTAGTTGAAACATGCGCATTGCAGCGTAGCGACCAGCGGCCATTGCCACGGTTAAAGGCATATTTTCCGACCTTGCCACTTTTTCAAGCGCCGTTTCAATCGAATCTCTGATATGTTCGACTTTGTGGACATCGTTTTTTGATAGTGCAATTACATCATTGGTTACAGTTTCCAAATCGGCGCGGTACTGATTGAATTGAATGACTTCGCCCATGGCTTAGTTTCCTCGCGCTAGTTTCAGTGGACATTTCATCATCTTTGCTTCAATTTTAGTTTTTTGAGAAGCTGTAGTGTTGATGTCCCCCTGTTTTGATTGCATCAAAACAAGTGTATTTGTGTTTAACCTGAAGGCCTCGTTTTTCATAATGATGATTGCTTCATCCATGGCTCCCGCGTGCTCAACCTCAATAATCCCAAAAGGACTACACCCTGCCAATTGGCTGTTGGTTTGGCTGCTAAACTGAATTTCGTGAGAACCTTCAATTGGGATAATTTTAACTGGTTTAGTTTCATTATCAACCGCTAATGAATGACTTTGACGAAGCTCTTCCCAATCGCTCAGGGGGACTACAACAACAGCTGAATTTCCGGTGTTACGATTGTCGAGCAGTAGTTGACAACCAGTCGTTAGCAGGCTGATGGCAGCAATCAAAACGAAGTTGTGTAGATTTTTTCGCATTTGCCTCAAACACTCGATTTCAATTTTATTCAATTGGGATAACGACTGAAATTCAGAAATATTTAAGAAAGATTAAACCCATAGACAGTAATAAAATTTTTATGGCAATTTTTTTGTGTTGTGCGTCTCAGACGGGGTTAGATTTAATATAGAGGTCTCCAAGTTTTTCATTGGCGATGGGGTTTTTTGATGGCTTTCTGCAATTTAAATGCAGTGTAGCAACATGATTTTGTTTATGATTTTTTAAAATGGACCTAAACAAAGGCTCTCATGTTTGTTCTATTTTTCCGTTAGTGCCACCGCGGTCGTCTCTAGGACTGGCTTCATCAAATATTCGAGCACGGTACGTTTTTCTCCGGTGATTTCGACCTGACCAACCATGCCGGGCATGATTTCAGGCTTTACGTCGCTTTTGGTGAATTTTAAGCCCTTAGTTTTTACCCAAACTTCATAATAGACGTTGCCGCTTTCGTCTGTTGTGGTGTTCTGTGCGATTTTGTCTATGTAACTTGGAATAGTCCCGTAGGTTGTAAAGTCGTAGGAGTCCAGTGATACCCTGCTGCTTTGCCCCGTTTTGATTGACTTTACATCTTTTGTCGGCAGTTTAGCCAATATAGAAATATCTTCCGAAATAGGTACGATCTCTATGAGGTCTGATCCTGCACTAACGACTGTCCCAGCTCCTGATGGGTAAACTTTCGTAATGATACCATCAATAGGAGATATGAGACGGTTATCTGATAGTCTTTTTTGTAATGCGATAGTCTCCGCGTTTGTTATTTCAAACTCAACTCGTTTTGGCGCCAGCGTATCAAAAGCTGACGATCGATGTGTTGCAATTATTTCTTTCTCGCGCTCTGCTACGGTCTGGATTTCAATCTTAATTCCATCAAGTTGAATTCTATTATTGGCAATGCTATTTTCTATCTCTTGGATTTGTTGGTCTATAGTAACAATCCTCATTGCTGGCTCAGCACCCTGATCAACCAGCGGCTGGTAAATTTGTTTTTCCTTTTTTTTGAGGGCAAGCATAGAATTTTGGCCATCAATAAGTTGCTTTTTCTCAAGAAAATTATTCTCAAGTTTACTTAACTCTTCTGCTAACACTTTCCGCTGTTGAATTAGTTTAGTCATCCTAATGTCAAACAGACGGCTTTGAGTGTCCCGGGCCCTTTCTGGAACGTTTGAAGGCCAATCAATACTGGAAAAATTTGATAAGTTTGTTGCCGAGCTGGATATAGCTACTTCTGCATTGAGCCGGATAATTTCTGCCAACAAATTATCGAGGGTTATTTGATTCTTGGCAACGCTTGCTGCGGCCTCTTCATCGTCCAGTTGGATTAACACTTGACCTTTTAAAACTTTGTCACCCACCGCAACGTTTATAACAGAAATTTTCCCAGCCGTTCGCGATTGAACCTTTTGAACCTGACCCTTTGGCTCTACGACCCCAGGAGCCCTAATTACTTCATCAATCTCGGCATAATAGACCCAAACAGACGATAAGCCCATTAGGAGTATTATGAGCAGGAATACCACATTTGGGAACTGAGCTTTGGCCATTACTTCGCCTCAACAGATTGTTGTGCTTTTTGCGCAGCTGCTTGTCTTGCAAAAAACTCTTCTTTAGTTGTGTCTGCAACTATCCTTCCCGCATCCATAACGATGACCCTGTCAACTAAATTTAGAAGGCTGCCTCGATGGGTAACTGCGACAAATGTTTTGTCACCAAGCCAAGAGTTGAGGTTGGACAGAAAAAGCTGTTCGCTTTGGGAGTCCATTGCGCTTGAGGGCTCATCCATCAAAATGACAGCCGGCTTTCCAATAATTGATCTTGCGATGCACACTGCTTGTCTTTGCCCACCAGATAACTCAAAGCCCTGCTCTTTCAACACACTCTCAAAACCGTCAGGAAGCTCAGACGCAATCCTATCCACACCAGAAATTGACGCCGCTTCTAAGAGCTCCTCGTCGGATGCGTTTGGTTCGCCAAGAAGAAGATTTTCCTTCAAAGACCCAGAAAACAATATGGAATTTTGGAGCACTATTCCAAAATGCGCCCTCACATCGTCTGGATGTAAGTGCTGAACGTCAATGCCATCAAGTTGAACAAAGCCGGTTGTTGGCAAAGCTAACCCCCCCAAAATTTTCAACAGAGTTGTTTTGCCTGATCCAACCTTTCCAACTATTCCAATCTTTTCACCAGCGTTAATTCGGATGTTACATGGTGATACGGCAGGCCGGTTGGAGCGTGGGTAAGTCAGGGACAAATTTGAAGCAGTTATATCGCCGCTGACTGATTTGATTCTCACATGACGGGTTTTGGTTGTTTCAATTGTTTTGGTTTGAAAGAGCTCTTTTAAGTTGTTGAAGGCCACAACTACGTGGCTATACCTTCCAAGTAAGGAGCTGATTTGTCCAAGGGGCGCAAGCGTTCTGCCTGAGAGTATCACACAAGCAATCAGGGAACCCATGCTCATTTCTGCCTGCATGATGAGTATGACGCCGTAAACGACAATACCGACTTGCGAAATCTGTTGGCCTGTTTGGGCGAGGTTTGATGTCAATTGTGACCAAAATCGAGTACTTGCTTGATGTAGCCCCTGTTGTGTAACACTGTCCATCCAACGTGTTTTAAACAGTGTTATGCCCTTCAGTGTTTTAAGAGTTTCTAGTCCATTTAAAACTTCAATTAGAACACTCTGTTTAGATTGTCCCTCAACCTGCGCGTTATGCGATCTAGCTTTGATTATGGGCTGGACGAGCAAGCCTACAATCAAAACAGTGATGACAATAACTGCGGGGACGGCTGCTATTGGCCCACCCAGCGAGTACAAAACAAACAAAAACAAAAACACAAATGGTAAATCAGCAAATGCAACGAGTGTTGCAGACGCCATAAAGTCCTTCAGGGAATCGAACTCTTTCACCGTGGTAGCAATTGCGCCGGTAGGTTGACCACCTATAAAATTTTCATTTCGGCTGATGTGGTCAAAAAGTGTTTCTCCAACCTCCTCGTCTATGTTGGCACTGGCTCTGTCAGTGACGGCGCTGCGCACTGCCTTCATTACGAAATCAAAAACAATCACAACTGAAACGCCGACTGTTAGCACATACAAAGTGGGCAGCGTCTCGTTAGGTATCACTCGGTCGTACACCGTCATAACGTAAAATGCGCTAACCAACGCAAAAATGTTAACACAAATTGAGGCGATAATGACCTGAGTGTACAACACTTTTTGCTTGAGCACTGGTCCAAAGAACCAGTGCTGATCAATAGTTTTACGAATTTCGTTCATCTGGCCGCTACCTGGCTAGCCTTCAACGATGTAATAAGGGTTTCATTGAGCATGGACAATTTGATCTGGACTGATTTGTTTTCCCACCTTATATCTTCAACTGCACGCTGGATTTCTTTTATTTCCTTTAGTGTCTTTGCAGCCTGAAAGGTGTTTGCCGAAATGGATTTTGATTTTACCTCTAACTCATCAAGCGTATTTTGTAGATTTTTGATCGTTACCGTCTTGTCATTAAGTTGTTCAAAGTTTTTTTCCAGCAAAGCATATGCTTCAACGATTTGAATTTTTATCAAACTGTCCTGTTTTTTCTTTCTGCTCAAGATGATTTGGCGTTCTACTTCAAGTGATTTGATCTCTGAATTTGCGGCACCTGCATCAAAAAGCGGCAAAGACAAACTCACACCGCCATAGATTTCCCGGTCAGCAATAAATCGTTTTGAAAGGTTGTAAAAAGCTGCAGACAAGGTCAGGTCAATTTTTGGATATTGCTCGAGCTGTGTCGCTTGAATCTTTTTATTGATTGCTTGTTTGTCTAAATCGAACTTCTTTAACTTTGAAAGCTGCGTGTCAAGGTCTGGCCCAAGCATTGGCGTATTTGCTAATGCAAGGATATCGTCCATAAATGCATCGGGTTCAGCTCCATATTTGTCTTCAAAAGTTTTTTCAGATATTTCTAAATCCAGTGAACGAAGTTTAAGCTGTGTTTGAAGGTCAAGAACCATCAGTTCTAATTCGCGGATGGTTGTTAGGGTTCCGGTTCCGCCTTTATATCTCAGTTTTTCGATTGCTTGACGTTTCTGTATTTCCGTTATGTCCTCAAAAATTGACTTTGTAAAGATCCTATCTCTCTGAATAGAAAGGCCAATTTCAATTATCTCAAAAAGCATCTCCTCCTCTTTAAGAAGGAGGCTCACAAGGCTAGAATCTTTGGCGAAGCTCTCTGCCTCAATTTTTGATTTTCGTGCCCCAAAGTCAGAGAATGGAATGTTGAGGGAAAATGTTCCGTCTACATATCGGTCTCCAGAATTTGATCGAGCATTATCTCTACCGTTGGAAGTGATTGGATATTTTCCTGAACTTTTGAAAGATAAGTTTGGCTTGCCGCCAGCTTTTATGGTCGCAATCGTCCAATCGCTCATGGCGACCCTTGACCTTGCCTCGAGATATTCTGGTTGTGAGTTGATTAATTCGATCAACCGCTCAATTGGAGATGCTGAACCAGAGGTAGCGCTGGCCAGGATAATCAAAGTGACCCAAAAACTTTTTAAACTTGTGCGACTGAGGAAAGATTTAAGACGGCTCATGGGCAAATTTCTTTCTTTGTATTTGGTGCCGGCAGAAATATCTCATTGGTGTTTACTACACCGAGCAAGAAGGCGCAACCAATTCGGGCAATGTTCACCGCGTTCAGTTTTGGGCCAATAATCCAAACGACTTAGAAGCCTTGTTTTGAGACATTGTTTGGTTTTTTGGTTTGTTAGAATTGTGTTTGCTGACCGAATATTCATTTTTATTGTGACAGCTGCTTTCTAAGGTTGCGCCGTTTGGAGCGGTTTATCCCGAGTTTTTGGCTGATCTGTAGAGCAAAAACCCATTGAGTTTGAATTGGAGAGCTGTTTGTTCAATTCTTACGCCGATTCCGCGTTGAGGCTGTGCAGACTGGCTCTGGCTTTGCAGGATTTTATTGGGTTCATGCACGTTAAAATTTCTCAAAGTTACCTTATTGATTTAGTCGTGAAAATCTGTAGAGTGATATGTCGGTAAGGGTCCTTTGGGCAGCCAGAGCAACTCTGTTTATGATAATACGAACCACCGCTGAGGCCAACAATTATGAAAATCAAGTCAGAATTCAAGCCCTTCCAAGGTAAGGCAACTTACTTCTCACCTCTGGCGCTAATAACGTTGGCAGCTTGTGGCGGCGGCGGGGGTGGTGTCGCCGTCTCTGGTGGTGGTGCAGCTGGCGCTGGTGGTGCTGTTATCAAAGGGCCCTTGGAAAATGCTTTAGTATTTATTGACTACAATAAGGATGGAGTGCAGCAGGCAGATGAGCCGAGCGTGCGGACTGGTGCTGATGGAAGTTACTTTATTGAGCACGCGGCGGGTAAGGATAACACCTCGGCCTATGATGTCGTAGCGGTGGCAGATGCCGGAACAGTTGACGCATCGTCGGGCGCCTCGGCGGCTGGTTTTACGTTGAGCGCGCCGAAGGAGGCTTCGGTTGTTACGCCCACAACGACTATGATTGCAGAAGGCGCGAAGAGTGGGGTTGCGCTAACTTCGGCGGATGTTGCAACGGCTCTTGGCTTGCCTGCTGGAGTGGACCCGCTAACCTTCAACCCTTATGCCTCAGGTGTCAATGCAGCGGATGCTTTGGCTGCAGAAAAAGTGGCGCAGCAATTGATGACTACGGTATCCGCTTTTAGTGCAACTCTTGAGGTCGCTGGCGCTTCAAGCGCGGATGCTTTTGCTCTAGCACTTAACTCGGTTGTTGAGGTGGTTAAGGATAACAAAACAGCCGGCACCACTCTTGACCTAACTGACACGGCGGCTGTCACGTCAATCGGTAATGAATTAGACAGCCAAATGACTGCAAATGGTGATCCTAGTGGTCTTACAAAGGCAGCTTGGAACGCGCTCAAAGCTGATACAATTGCGGCCATCGAGGCTGTCACTGACAATATTCAGGGAGTAACGTCGCTCACGTCTAACGCGGCAAAAGGGTCTTTTGGTAATGTCGAGGTCTTAAAGTCGCAAGTTAAGGCCGCCGCCACTCTTGAGGCCGCTACTCCAAATTCTGGTGTAGGGCAGATAGGTTTTACAAATCCGGATACAGTAGCCTCTTCAGCAAATAATCTTGCCCCGACTGCGATATCAATTAGCAAGGCATCAATCTCGGAAGCAGCGGATAGTTTGGTTGTCGGCACGATCACAACGACAGATGCAGATCAGGGCGACGGGGTGCCGTTTAAATATTCTATCGCGCAAGTTGTTGGTGAAGACTTTGCAAAATTCAGCATTAACGAATCAACGGGTGTGCTTACCATTTTGGAGCAACCCGACTATGAAACTAAAACTTCGTACACTGTCTCAATCAAATCTGAGGATGGTGGTAAGAAGTCTCTAGTTAAAAAGCTTACCATCGCAGTCGAGGATGCAAACGACCCACCGACACTGGATGGGGTAACGAGAATAGCTGCTGTTGAAGATGCGGGTAATGTGACTGGTACGTTTTCAGCCGTCGATGCCAACGGTGATACGCTGACATATCTCGTCCCCGGACTTGGTGCTGCAAATGGCGTTTACACCAAGGAGGGTACATACGGTACGTTGACGCTCAATGAGACGACTGGCGCCTACACATATGCGTTGGATAACGCGAATGAAACCGTAGACAATCTTCTGCAGTTTACACCGCGAGCGCAAGTTGAGAAGCTCACGAGCCCGACAGTTCCGACGATCGCCTCGGGAGATAAATTCAAGATTACAGTAAATGAAACGGTCATAGAAACGGCTGCCGCAACAACTGAATCGACGTTAGCTGACATAGCAACAATGCTTAATACTGCCAATACGGCTCTAGGAGCCAGTGGTGTTGCTGGAACATTTACCGCATCTGGTTCTGATTTGATCTTCACATATACCGCTGGCGGACAGGTCAGTGGCACTCTTGGAAAATTGTTTTTCTTGGATTCGTCGGCTGGCATTGCTTATGATTCCGGAACCGGTACAGGGGCAACGCTAACAGTTGGGGCCACCCAGTTCCTGACAGAAACATTTACTATTCAAGTTTACGACGGTAATTATTATGTGTCCAAAGATGTTACGTTTAACATCAAGGGTGTTAACGATATTGCGGTTCTGACTATTCCAACTGATGGCAAAGTGACTGAGGTTACGGACAATAGTGTTGTTACCGCTACTGGTGTAATTGCCGCCGCGGATAACGATAGCGACACGCCTACGGTGACGCTAACTGGTGTAACAACAGTAACTGATGTTAGCGGGACAGATACGTATCAAAAAGTGGGTACCTATGGCACGCTGGTTTTGACCAAAAACCCAACTGGCAATCAAGTTGAGCAGATCACCGCCCCAACAGTTCCGACAATTGGTTCTGGCGATAAGTTCAAGGTCACTTTGAATGGCACAGATATAGAAACGGCTGCGGCAACAAATGAAGCGACCTTAGCTGACATAGCAACAATGCTTAATACGGCGAATGCTGCGCTTGCTAGCACTGTCCCAGGGACATTTGCCGCGGTTGGTTCCGATTTAACTTTTACTTACACTGCTGTGGGGCCGCAAAGTGGTACCATTAGCAAACTCTTTTACACCGTAAATGCTGGTTCTATTGACTCTGGCACGGGCACGGCGGCTACTAAAACAGCTGGAAACTTTAACTATGCTTATACATACACGCTTAACAATGCTGACGCTGACACTGTTGGATTGTCTGGCGGTGATCTCGTAACTGACAGTTTTGGTATCACTGTTACAGATGAAGATGGTGGCACGAGTAGTAGCAATACGCTCGACATTAAAGTTCAGGGCTATGGCGTTACGATAGGGGAAGTTGCTGGCGACGGTAAGATCAACATTGCGGAGGCTACTGAGGGTTTTACAATTGCCGGTCGAGGTAACGCTGGAAAGCTAGTCACTCTTACGCTCAACAGTGGAATTACTCTTGACGGAGGAAATACGGCTACTGTTGACGATAATGGCGACTGGTCTATTGCTGTTACGGCGGCGGATGTTACCGCGATGGGTCAGGGAAGCGAAAGTGTTACAGCTTCAATAGCTCTTGATGGTGGATCCGTGAATTCCGCTCCAAAATCGCTATCTATTGACACGGTTGCGCCAACCGTTGCGATGACTGGTTTTACATTAAATGTGAATCCTGTTCCTCAGGTTGAGCAGATCACCGCCCCAACAGTTCCGACAATTGGTTCGGGCGATAAGTTCAAGGTCACTTTGAATGGCACAGATATAGAAACGGCTGTGGCAACAACTGAAGCAACCTTAGCTGACATAGCAACAATGCTTAATACGGCGAATGCTGCGCTTGCTA
>Ga0255779_1004247_pt1 | contig 13875 bp, 19 predicted proteins | sample 011ome_21_FD_179977 | JGI IMG/M metagenome (GOLD analysis project Ga0255779, IMG submission 179977) | Coastal salt marsh microbial communities from the Groves Creek Marsh, Skidaway Island, Georgia - 011508AT metaG (version 2) | ecosystem: Environmental > Aquatic > Marine > Intertidal zone > Salt...
ACCTGAGAAACATGGCGACCGTTGCTCATCAGATGTTCCATGCCTTTGAGGATACCTACAAGACCTACAAGGATGGCAAGGATGTCGAGATGGAGATACGTCTAGGCAGAAAGCACATGAACGGTATCTTCGACACCAACATTCCTCAGGCTCAATGGACCAGCGTGAAGAATGGTTTGGACATGTATACTGTCTGGGAGATGACAGATCATCAGAAGTTCATGGTCTTTCGTGGAAAGAAGGGAATACGGTTGACCGAGGAACAGGACACGGGTGAACGCATTTGCGTCCGGAAGATTACGCGAGAGAATAAGGATTTTCCACTTGATGCCTGGTGTGTTCGTTTTGGGGTCTCGGTGGAGAAGCCCATCAAGGAAGCCGACCAGCCCGACGAGTTTGACGATACGTTTGAGAAGGAGCGGTGGTCCTACGTGCGCAAGAATCTGCGCATCGACCTCACGATCATCACACCAGAGGACATGGATGCCGAAGAGCCTATACATCAGATTGAATTGGAGATGCTACCACCCTACACGGAGGACAGGGACACATTGTTCAATCAAATGTATAAGGTGTTTGATGTTCTCAAACTCATGCAGTCGCAACCATAATTCCACCCAAGGCCACTAAGACCACGCCGATGAACTTCACGAGCGTGAATGATTTTCCAAGAAAAAGGAACGACAGAATGGTGATCGGAATGGTGTTTAGCGCGAGCATGGCGCCGACGTATCCGGGGTTAGGAGAATAAGTCACTGCATTCCTGTAGAGAAACAGGGTTATACTCCCAATGAACGTGGACAGGGCGAGAAGACCTAAGTGATTACTTTTCACGACCTTAATGTCATCCTTCTTGTGCATGTAAAGGAACAATACGAATATGAGATAGAAGGGCAAAGCAAATAAGATAGTCTCATGGGCCGACATTCCTTCGCGAATAAGTTTCGAGACGATAAAGTTATTTGCCACCGAGAATAAAACGGCCAACAATGAATACCCTACCCAAAGTTCCATAACTATAGTTAGTCAAGAAATTGATATTGACCGAAATCCGGTTCCTTGGGTGGTTGCTTGGACTGACTGAAGGCGGTCTGTGTGGCGTTCCAGACGAGACCAAAACTATTATTCATGAAATATACCATTTTTAAACGTAAAACACAAACACATGTATTTCCTTTCATAGCACCTTTGTATAAGATATCGTTGGTGTTGCCGTCAATGTCCTTGGACAGAGTGTCCTTATCTATCTTGACGCGGAACCTATCTTCCTTTAAATTGCTACGAAACATGTCCTGGATCTGTTCGCGACCCATTTCTTTTCCGAAGATATCCATGGCATTAGAGCAGACGTAATCGACAATGTATTTTTCTATTTTGTTTAGCCAGATCAGAAACGATTTGGATCGTTCACTTTCATGTATTTCAAGTTCCAGGTTGTACTTGGGCGCACCGTAGTCAGTTTCAAAGATTGAAACGCCAAATGGACATCTAAACTTTGGTATTTGAACATCTGGTCCATTGATAAACAGAAACTTTGAATCTTGAGATGATTCCACGATAAAGTTTGACGGATCCACTTCGTTAAACAACATATCCTCTTAAAGCAAAGCATACCTTTAAGTATACGAATGACCGTGGTAATTGATGGAAACATCGGGGCTGGCAAGACAACACAACTGGACATGCTTTCATCGGTTGGTCTCAAGGTTCGCAAGGAGCCTGTTCAGGATTGGCCGGTCGACAAGTACTATCAGAAACCACAAGATTGGGCGTTCCTTTTGCAGGTCGCCATCCTCGAGTCCAACATGTTAGAAGAGGGCATCGAGGTCTATGAACGAGGATCGATTCCCGGTAGGATGGTCTTTTGGGAGGACTTGGTCATCCGTGGCGAGATCAAGCGGATCGAGGAGCACTACTGGTACGACAAGTTATGGGAGCGCATGAAGTGGTATCCAAAGAAGTACATCTTTTTGAACGTGCCTCCGGAGATGAGTCACGAGCGAGTCAAGGCACGTCACCAGAAGGGTGACACATTCATCACCTTGAAATCGCTACGGGATCTTTATGCCCGTTACATGAAGATGCTCGAGACCATTGGAGATCATTGTGAGGTCCACATTGTTGACGGAACTAAACCCCAAGACCTAATTCACGCTGAAGTACTAAAAATTATTCAGGATGACAAATAGTATAGGATGGTCACGATTAACACAATGGACCTCTTCGATCTCGCGCGCCAAGCGATGGAATTATCATCCCCATCGGTTGAGGCAGAGGTAAGTGATGCATGCGGGCATTGTGGTGGATCTATGATAGAAAATTTTGAAACGGACATGGTATGTAGTCAATGTGGTATTGTGGATGAATCTCGAGGAAGAATTGACCAGAGCGCCGAGTGGAGTTCGTGTGTGACTGACGAAGGTGTCAAGGATGGATCCCGCGTCGGCATGGCTGCAAACCCGTTGTATTACGAATGGGGAAACGGTTCAAAAATTGGAAAGACAAAGGGAATGACAATCGCGCAAAAGCGAATGGCAAAGATTGACTTTCATCTTTCATCTAACCACAAGGATCGTGCACTTCATCAAGCGTACTTGGATCTTCAAGAAGCATCGGCCCTTTTGGGTATATCCACAGATACCGTTGATTTGGCAAAATGTTTTTACAAGAGAATTAGTGTCAAGGGAATAACCAGAGGTGTAGTGAGAACTGGCATGAAAGCGAATTGTGTGTACTATGCCTGTAAGAAAACGGGATTTCCTCGCACACTCCATGAAATTGCTGGAGCATTTGGTTTAGATCCTCGTGACATCAGCAGAACATCGAACAAGTTTCGGGACTGTCTGGATGAGGAGGATACAGAAGAACGGGTGACGATGGCGAGCGATATGATTCCAAGGCTCATGAATGATATTCAGCCCATGGCACAAGGAAAACTCATTTACGGAATCGTCAACTTGTGCAAGAAAATTGAACGAACGTCTGAATTCATGGGAAAGGTAAGCGGAGGAGTGGCCGGTGCCTGTATTCTTTATTTTATCAAAGATGCTGATATTGAAAAGGTAAAGGAAGTCACCAAGGTTTCAAAAATAACATTGACAAAACTCAAACAGAAGATCGACGTCATGGAAAAGGTTCTCATATGGACTGACGGATCATGTCTTGGCAACCCTGGACCGGGTGGGTGGGGAGTATTCATAAAGGATGGAGAGCAAAGACACGAGCTTGCCAAAGGGGTCACGGAGACAACAAACAACCGCATGGAAATCCAGGCTGCCATCGAGGCTGTCCTTTGGTGGAAAACTAACAGACCCGACAAGGAAGTGATAATCCACACAGATTCTAAATATGTTAAAGATGGAATCACCAAGTGGATAACTGCATGGAAAAATAAGGATTTCAAAGATGTCAAAAATGATGACTTATGGAGAATACTTTATGATCTAAATTCTTCCATGATTGATTGGACGTGGGTCAAAGCGCATGCAGGAAACGAGGAAAATGAAAAAGTAGACAAACTTGCGCGAGCCCAAGCACTTAAACAAAAAGAGATAATTCAATCATAATGCAGAGACCTTCATTGTGGATTTCTACTCCTTGTTACGGAGGACAAGTTCTTCGAGAATTTAGTAATTCAATATTAAATTTATTCAAATTATGTCGTGAACAAAATATAAAAGTAATTTTTGATTCGATGGAAAATGAAAGTTTGATTCCACGCGGAAGAAATGTTGCCGTGGGACGTTTCATACAAATACCAATCGCACAGTCATATACACATTTTATGTTTATCGATGCGGATATAGAATTTCAGGCAGAATCTGTACTTCGACTTTTATTTTCGGGTCATGATGTTTCTGTAGCATGTTATCCCAAAAAACATGTAAATTTTGAAGGGGCCAAACGAGAAATAGAACAAAATGGAAGTAAACCTTTGGAAATGGCTTCTGCCGATCTTGTTGTTAATTTGGGTAATTTAAGTCGCCAAGTAATAAATGGATTTGTTGAAGTGTTGGATGGTCCCACTGGTTTCATGATGATCAAGCGCGAGGTATTTGAAAAGATGGAAAAGCAATATCCAGAACTTCATTGTAGAAATGATCATGCCAACCGCGACTTTGACTTTTATCCCGCGCTATTCGATTGTATGATTGATCCGGTGTCAAAACGTTATCTTTCAGAAGATTATGCCTTTTGTCGTCGCTGGCAGCAAATGGGAGGAAAAATTCATGCAGATACCGAAACTGTTTTGGGACATGTTGGAAATCTAACGTTTGGTGGAACCCTTGGATATCGTATTAAAAATTACAATTGATATTTTTATAAATGTGGGGTCTGATCATTGTAGATATGAATCACCAAATCGCTGTGAGAACGTTAAGTGTGTTGATTAATGTAACATCATCATTGAATTCTTCTGGAGTACCATGGGAAATAGTATACTCTTCTGCAGATCCTGAAGAAAAACGCAATCATTTAATGAATGGTTTGAAAAAGTATTCTACTATATTATTCATGGATCATGGCGCATCATTTGACGTTAACACACTGTCTTCGACGCCATGGAAGAAATATTGTTCCATGCTAATTTTGCCATCTATTAAGAGCGTATTGGATTGGAATCGTTTTAAAGAAACGTGCACACTTGATAACAGCGAACCTCTAACCCAACGTGCACTTGTATTTGATACTCAAATCAACGAAAAAAAACGAATACCGTGTGAAGGCACACCATTATATTCTGTTGTTAATTCGGACGCTCGAGTATTTTTATTAGAGTGTAATAGTATCTTGAAAAAACTCAAAGACAAACGAGGAAATATTATTCAGGTACCCCTTAGAACCTCGGAGTGGGTCAGATTTCTAAAAGAGCGCGGCGCGCAAGTTGCAGCTACGGTTGACGTTCCTTGTACTAATACAATCGCTCACAAGTGTGTTAGTGGCTTAGGAAAATCAAACGGTATTAGGATAGATGCTCCGCCACGCCCAACAAGTGATGCGAACCAAACCCCACATGTTCCCAGCCCCACAGCCAATATCGGTTGAACGAAGACATTTCGGTCAGCTCAACAGTCACCCTTACGTGGTTTCTCCAAAGGCAGATGGAGAGCGCTTCTTGCTGGTCACCCTAGGTGATCGGTCTGTGCTCATCAATCGTGCCTTTGAAGAAACGGACATCAAGTTTAGATTCAAAAAGAATGCTTTTGAAGGCACGATTCTTGACGTGGAAAAAATCGGAAACCGTATCTTGGTGTTTGATGCCTATCAGGTGAATGGAGAGATCATCAAGGACAAGGGATTGGACGAACGTCTGGAACGAGCAAATGTCTTGGTCAAGAGTGTTCTAAAGACGTCCAAGGATCCACTCAAGATTGAGATGAAACCTGTGTTTGAACGAAATGAACTTGAAAAAGCTATGAAAACCAATTTTGGATACGAGACCGATGGTCTCATCTTTACACCAAAGGACGAGCCTGGTCGCGTCGGGACCCACGAGACGATGTTCAAATGGAAACCATTGGAGAAAAATACGGTTGACTTTCAGGTGGTGCCTTCCATCAGGGCAATGATCTATGGTTATGACCTTTATGTACAGGAACATGGAAAATTGTTGTGCGAAGCCAGGGTTCCTCACGACTTGGTAGAACCTCATTGGAGACACATCATGGATTCTGGAAATGACGGCGTGGTCATCTTAGAGTGCGAGTACATACAAGGTGACCCTAACTTTTGGCGACCCATAGGTATCCGCAGAGACAAGACGATGCCGAACGCCCGAAGGACCTTTCAAAGAACCTTGGTGAACATCGAAGAAGACATCCAATGGAACGAGTTTAAATAAATTGTTAGTAGTTTATACATATGGAGCCGATTCTCGTTCCCAATCCATCTCGTTTCACCACATTTCCCATAAAATACCCAGATCTATGGAAACTGTACAAGAAGTCCATCGCATCCTTTTGGACCACCGAAGAGGTAGATCTTTCGGCGGATATGAATGACTGGAATAAGATGAATGATCAGGAGAAATATTTCATCAAACATATTCTTGCATTCTTCGCCGGTTCGGATGGTATCGTGATGGAAAATCTCAACTTGAACTTTGCATCGGAGGTTCAGATTTCCGAAGCCAGGTCGTTCTACAGTTATCAGGAGTTCAACGAGGCCATCCACGGGGAGACCTACAGTCTGCTCATCGATACCTACGTCGACGACCACGACGAGAAGACCAAGTTGTTCAAGGCGATCGAGACCATCCCGTGCATCCAAAAGAAGGCCGAGTGGGCGATGAATTGGTTCAACAGGGATCGACCATTTGTCGAAAGGTTGGTGGCATTCGCATGTGTCGAGGGTATCTTTTTCAGCGGTGCCTTCTGTGCCATCTACTGGCTGAAGAAGCGTGGACTTATGCCCGGTCTGTGCTTTTCTAACGAACTCATCTCGCGGGACGAGGGACTTCACTGCGACTTTGCGGTGGCCTTGTACCACCACCTCGAGCAGAAGCCGTCCGCCGAGCGGATCCAGGACATCGTGCGGAGTGCGGTTCACATCGAGACCGAGTTCATCTGCGACGCGCTTCCGTGCAGACTGATTGGGATGAATTCCGATAGCATGACCACCTACATTCAGTTTGTGGCGGACAGGCTATTGAAGCAGTTTGGCGTGGCACCCATCTGGAACGCGAAGAATCCGTTCGATTTTATGGAGATGATTTCACTGGAAGGCAAGACTTCATTCTTCGAGAAGCGGGTCAGTGAATACAGCAAGATGGGCGTGGGAAGCGACGCCAACAAGTCCATCAGTTTCGAAGACGATTTTTAAAAATGTCCCTTGCGATCGAGCGCAGGTGTGGCACCGGGAAGGGTGTCTGGTTGTCCAGTGCGACATTTAGCACTTCCTCATTGTCCTTGGTATGTTCAAATGAAAAGCAAAGGATTGCCTTGCAGAGGTATTCCAGTCCCTTTTCCTTTGGATTTCTAGAAGGATCCAGTTCAATCAGGTTGGCTTCAAGATACTGTCTGAATTTGGTTCGGTCTTCCATTTATTTAATTTAAATCCATATCTTTAATAAGGATGAATTTGTATATTCTAATTATTGCGACTATACTCTTGGTCGCTATAATTCTCGAGGACCCGATGGATCCCGAGGAACTCGCGAGGTTCTACGCTCCCAGGAAGACCGTCTGGGGTGGTAGTGTGATATCTGCACCGCCCTTAATCACGGGACCTCCCAATCACACAGAGGCGTTTATCACTGACATTTTGCCCGAGAGACGTGTTCATAATACAAACGGTCACGCGATCATCGAGGGTGTTCATCAGATATCGGTGCCCATGCGCAAGGTCTCGGGCTATGTCGATCCAAGCGATCCCCGCCGCTCCCTGGAATCAAAATAAGGGACGCCAACGGTATCGCGGTCATCGAGGGGACTCCGCAGATCGCCTTGCCTCCAGGGATTCCGTCGGTGGTGTATGGAATTTCTCTCAAGTAATGATAAAGTATGTTTCTGTTTGAAGATTTCAGTTTGATTGTGATTGTGGCGCTGATCTACGGGTGGCTCTACAGCAGGATGCCCAAGGACGCCTTTGAGTTCGGGAGTGCCATCGACCCCTACTACTTTGCATTCACCACAATGTCCACGGTGGGCTACGGTGACTTCTCTCCCAAGACCCCTGCCGCCAAGGCGTTGGTGATGTCCCAACAGGCGGTGCTCATGACCGGAGTGATTGCGCTTTTGTCCACTCGTTTAATGAAATAAGTAATTATAGTAATAAGATGATCACGCTTCAGCAGATCGACATGTACAGCGGTGTCTGGTATGAGCAGGCATCCATGAAACGAGGTTTCAATGCAGAGGGTCAGATGGACTGCATTGGAACTCGTGGAATTTACAAGAAGATTAACAGGGACGCACCGGTTCTGGAGGCTGACACCAAGTGCCATCATGGGAGTCCGATCGCACCTCTGACTGGCATCAAGGGCAGGGTGGATTGTTCGACAACGCCGTGCAAGCTGACATTCCCGATCCTTCCATGGATTCACGCGGAATACAATATTCTCGATACAGATTTCAAACGTTTCTCCATTGTGAGTGCCGGACCTGACTTCATTCAAGTCTATTCGCGGAAGCCGTGTCTGAATCCCAAGGAGCGCATGGCACTCAAAGAGATGGTGAAGAACTTTGGCTACGACCCCAACGACCTCAAGGACACTCCGACGGAATGTGAAGTTAACGACGTTTAGTATATTTCTCTAACAAAGAAATGAAAATTGTCTTCTAAATTTTTAACCAATTGATCCGCTTTTTCGCGAAGTTGTGAAAGGCTCAAGTCTTCACCTGTACACACAACTATTTTTTCTTTGTCAAACCCAGAATTCAAAATTTGTTGTAGATGTTTGAGGTTATTCCCACGAAAAATTGAACCAAATATCACTAGATCATATTCTCGTGCATACAAGCATCTGGCGATTTCATTTCGATCACGCTTTGTTTTCATAGTAGGTTCAAGAAATTTAGTACAATTAAATCCCTTACCATGGTGGTGATCCAAACTTCCTGTAAAATCCGTATAGAGATATGGAAGTTCAAAAAGAAGATCTAGCTTATCTCCATGAATTTCTTTCATACCAGCTGCGATGAAAAGGGAAAGATAGTCAATGTAACCAGGGAGAGCGTCGTCGATGAACAGCACACGTTCAACTTTGGGATCTCCTATGGTCTTCATCATGTAATTGGCCATGGCTTTGGTGGTGAGGTGTTTTTCAAAGTGTTCGCGCCATTCTTCGTTAGTGGCAGCTTCTCCCTTGAGAAATAATTCCTTATTGTAATGCGTCATCGTTTTCTCCGGAATAGTTTCAGGATCTTTGAATATGGGTACTGAACCCGCGGCCAAAATTTCAAGATGACGCATACAATCAAATCCAGCCTTCTTCGTTGTGATGGCATATTGTGACTCTGCGTACTCGTCAAGATATTTTACAGGATCCGTAAATGAATAGGGTTCGCCAGGAATTATTTTACTGTACTTCTTTTTCTTTTCTGTCAGAGGTCTTGCTAAATCTGTAGGAAAAGAAAAGCTTATTGGGTATATCATTCTTTATAAATCAATCTATTTCTTTAACAAACAAGTTGAAATCGCTCACTAGCTGAGTAACAACTGGTAGTTCTTTGAACTTAGAAAAAGGTTCATCTTCACCTATACATAGAGCAATTTTTTCACGAGGGAATCCAGATCTGAGTACCTCTTGAAAATTGTGTAAAGAAGTCCCCCTTAGAATAGCTGGAAATAGAACAAGATCATATTTATTTGCCCACAGTTTTGTGTTTATTTCTTCAGGTCTTGTCTTTGATTTTGCAGACACTGGCAGAAGTTTGGTACAATTCGGTTCATCAAATTCGCCTTCGTAATCTTCATACGCATAAGGAATTTCTTCTAGAAGATCCATGTTGTCACCAAAGAGCTCCTTGCATCCATAGAAAAGTCCAAGCGAAAGATAATCTCTAATGAGTGGCACGGAGTTGTCCATGAAAAGGACACGTTTCGGTTCACGAACACCAATAGAATCACAAATGTATCGGACCATCGCGGGAGCCGTGAGATGTTTCACGAAGTGTTCGCGCCATTCAAATGGATTTGCCTCCTTTCCCTTGTCTAAAAGTTCCTTGTTGTAGTGGGTCATGGTGAACTTGGGGATGGTCCATGGCTCTTGATACAATGGTACGGAACCCGCAGCTAAAATTTCAAGATGTTTGAAACAATCAAAACCTTTTGATCGCTGAGTGTATACAGTATCGCCGGTAATCATAGGAAGGATGCGAGACGTAGGAAAGCAGAAGCTTATTGGGTAGAGCATATTAAATGTTATAATAGTTCATCATTTCCTTAATACCGTCCTTTAGTGAAACACTTGGTTCCCATCGGAGAACAGACTTGGCCAGACCAATATCGGGTTTGCGTCTCTTCGGGTCGTCGGCAGTTCCCGGAAGGTGTATTATCCTACCATGTGGATTCACAACCTTGGCGAGTTGCTTGATCGTATATTCGTTTGGATTTCCTATGTTGATGGGACCACGAAGTCCGGAATCCATCATGCGAATCAGACCCTCGATGGTATCGTCCACATACTGAAAACAACGCGTCTGCTTGCCGCTTCCATAGATGGTCATGGGTTCTCCACGAAGTGTCTGCATTATGAAATTTGTCATGACCCTTCCATCGTCAGGATTCATACCAGGTCCATAGGTATTGAAAATTCTAACGATGGCTGTATCTGTTTCATACATCTTATTGTGATCCATGACCAACGTTTCTGCGACACGTTTGCCTTCATCGTAGCACGAACGTTCGCCGATGGGATTCACGTTGCCCCAGTAATCTTCCTTTTGTGGATGCCTTAGAGGATCGCCATAGATCTCCGACGTCGAAGTGAAAAGCATGCGGGCACTGGACTTCTTGGCGAGTTCTAGCATATTCAGAGTACCCATAAAGCACGTCTTGGCAGTGTGAATTGGATCCAACTTGTAGGCAGGTGGACTCGCCGGGCATGCGAGATGGTAAATCTGATCTAGTTCGTCAAAGTGAATGGGATTGATAACATCGTGCAACACAAAACGAAAATTAGAATCTTTGGGACAATTATTTCTGTCTCCAGTAAGAAGGTTGTCTATGCCAATCACATAGTGACCTTCTTTCAAAAGACGTTTGACGAGGTGGGATCCAAGAAAGCCACAAGCCCCCGTAACGAGAATATTCATTAACTAGTCATTTGATTATATCTTTAAATACCCGATTCTTGATTTCAATCTGAATATGTTCCACGGGCAAGTATTTACGAATGATTTTTTCAATTTCTATTTCACTGTATCCGTCATTGCACGAATAGACATCCATGGCAAACTTTCCGTGCTCTGGCCATGTGTGAATAGAAAGATGAGACTCGGACAACAGAAACAAACTCGTGACTCCATAGGGTTCAAAATGATGGGTTGATGTTTTAAGTACTGTGAGTTTGCATACTTTAGCAACGTCCCGGAGAAGCTTCTTCAGTTTTTTTGAGTCGTTCAAAGGACTGGTCACGGGGACATCGTCATGATTGATGGACACCTCAAAAAGCGCTACCTTTCCCAGGTCAATCATTTATCGTAAAATTACCGCAGAAAAAAGGAAAGAACAATGAACATGACCGAACCGACTGCCCTGAGCATTACGGCTCTAGAAGTATCATCCTCTGCATAAGGAATCTCGATGTCGCTCACGTAGTCGCTCACGTAGTCGCTTGTGTAGTTGCTTGTGTAATTGCCCATAGTAAAGTTTTCTGTGGCCGCCTCAAGGAGTAGTCGGGTAATCGCCATGTTACTATAGGTTAGAAGAAATTGTTTAATTATCTCGCGCATAAATCACTGGCTTGATGCCAACATTCTAAAAATTTTTCAAAAGTTGTGTCATAGGGAATCAATTCCTTGACCAAATCAAAAAGATACTTTGGATCTGTTGTCATGTGAATAAAATCGATAAATAAAGTTGGTATTTTGTACTTTGTCATTATTTGAATATAATTAGCAAAGCATTTATTGTAAAAAATAACTTGTGAATCTATGTCGATTGCATTCCATAAACCCCCGTCACCCTCTGTATAAAAGGTTATATCTTCTCTTAATGATTCAGGCAAGAGATCATGAATTTCACTATTTTTGTAACGTGATTTAGCCGAATCTTCAAAATTTCTAACTGGTATAATAACAAGTTTTGGTATATCATTCATTTCTAATACGTAATTTTCAATTAACATCATAAAATTTGGATTTTTTAATATTTTATGCTTACATAAAAATAATTCAAGACCACCTCTTGATTTATCACAGATATAGTCATTCATTGTTTCTTTTACAAACCCAGTATCCATACCAAGAAACGTAAAAATAGAAGTTAAAAAAGTAGTACCGCATCTACCAGTGCCAGTAATTAAAACAGTTTCACTTAGTTTCGTCGTTTTTCAGATTATATTGTTGTACAACATTTGAAATTTTTAATTTGTAGCGCAGTGAATCGACCCTCCACCCAAAACAAGTTCGCGGGCGTTCACAGAAATGATCCTTTTTCCCTTGAAGACGCGTTTGAATGTATCTACCGCCTCGTTGTCTGTCATGAGACATCCGTAGACGGGTAGAACAATTCCATCCTTGGCACGGTAGTAGTTGATATAAGAAGCAGGGAGCGTGTCACCGACGCCACGCCTGAATGTGTCCTTGTTGATCTCGATGCCTTCCATGTCTTCCTTCTCAACGAACATCGGCATGGGACAATGAACGCGATGAACCTTGAGTCCGTGCGCCAATAAAGTATTTTCGGCAGTGACCGAAATAAAGTGCTGCGGGTCGAGGGGATCATCCGACCAGGCAAGCAGGACTTCCTTGGGATTCACGAATGCGACCATGTTGTCCGCGTGACCGTCGGTGTCAAAGTCGCCGTAGAGTCCGTCTTTGAGCCAGATGATCGTGTCGACGTCGAACATCCTTTTCATTACCTCTTCTGCCTTTTCCTTGGTCAGTCCTGGATTTCTATTTGGATTCAAGATGACGCTCTCGGTCGTGATGACCGTTCCCTCGCCGTCGGTCACGAAGGCACCGCCCTCGGCTGTGATGTAGGTCCCGTCCAGCGTTCCCATCTTCATCTGACACATGAGTCGCCTGGCGAGATTATTGTCGTCGGCAAAGTCCTTGTAGATTCCACCATAGGCATTGAAGTTCCAGTCGATTCCCTTGACCTCCTTGATTATATCATTCATCACATAGGTCGGTCCCGTGTCCCTCACCCAGATGTCGTTGTATTCAAGACGATTTACGGCGATGTCCTTGGGAAATCTTCCACGCGTCGAATTGTATAGGTCTGGTTTGGTATAGACGGTCACCTCGGTGCCCAATTCGTGTATCGCAGAGACGACGGAGATCATAGTTTCCTGCACTGGGGCGGCATTCTTCCTCCAGACGTCTTTGCGGTATGGCCACATGACCCGGCACTTTTTGGTACGTTCCCAGTCCGCCATCAAGCGGAACGTCGGTGCCGAAGTCGTGAGCATTTCTTAATTATAGAGGTATTTTCTTTAATTAAGAAGGTTGCTTCCACTCGGGATTGAACCGAGGGCCTCAAGATTACTAGTCTTGCGCTCTGCCACTGAGCTACGGAAGCGAGGTTCTACTGAGATTCGAACTCAGGTAACGGGAATCAGAATCCCGTATGATAGCCAACTACATCATAGAACCATTAGTTAGCCATAAAGTTTTTACTCCAATTCGACGCAGTCCTTGAAAAGATCGTAGACAAACTGACCGTCGATGATTTCCTTTTCCATGAGTTCGTCCTTGACCATTTCCAGTGCCGGGCGATTTTCCACGAGCAACTCGCGGGCCTCTTCATAGCACTTGTCAACAAGGTCGTGAATCTCGTCGTCGATGTCCTGATTGGTGGATTCAGATAGATACTGCGGGTCGGCGTTTTGCTTTCCCAGACTGACACCGAAGCCCATGTTGGTCACCATCTGCCTGGCGATCATGAAGACCTGTGCGAGGTCGCTCGAAGCTCCAGTGGTCGCATTGTCCTCTCCATAGACAATCTCCTCGGCGATCATGCCACCCAGTGCAACCTTGATCTGCGAGAGGAGGTACCTTTTACTGTACAGTCCAGAGTCCTGATTCTCCTCGGACGGCTGGAAGAATGTGACGCCCCCGGCATCTCCGCGCGAGATGATACTGACCTTGCGGACCTTGTCGTAGTCGGGCATCAGGGCTCCCATGACGGCATGTCCCGCCTCGTGGTAGGCCACCAACTCCTTCTTGGCGGGTGAAATGACGACGTCTTTGTTCTTGGTTCCCACGA
>Ga0255779_1004270_pt1 | contig 13832 bp, 12 predicted proteins | sample 011ome_21_FD_179977 | JGI IMG/M metagenome (GOLD analysis project Ga0255779, IMG submission 179977) | Coastal salt marsh microbial communities from the Groves Creek Marsh, Skidaway Island, Georgia - 011508AT metaG (version 2) | ecosystem: Environmental > Aquatic > Marine > Intertidal zone > Salt...
GATGTGGCTGTCGATTGGCCCGCATCAAGCTCTACCTATAGGGATGTCCATTTTTCGTGGTCTCGATACATCGAACATCGCATCAAGTTGCAGCCGGGGTTGGTTCAGTTAAAATCGCAAAGCCCGGAGACGGTTCGTGTATGGGTCGAAGCGGATTTGGCCCGACAGTTCTTAAAAGAGCCCATGCATCCGTCCCAGGATTTGCGCGTTGAACAATCCGCAGAGGGCATCATATTTACTTTGCAGGTGATTCCGGACGAATCGTTCAAGCAATTTGCTTTGCAGTGGGGGCGCAAATTTCAGGTGCTTGAACCTGCCGAGTTGCGCCATGCCATGCGCGAGGAATCAAAGGCGCTCGCTGACATGTACGCCCCGATGTTTGGACCTTAATCCAGGGGCATAAATACGGCGTTATCAAACAACCGCTTTCCGTTTTCCCAGAACCCTCGAAAAAGCGGATTGTCTGCTAAGAGGACCAAATGCCCTGCACCAATGGGCTGTACACCAAACGTCATGCTGCCAGCCAAATCTCGATTGGCTTGGCTGCCGACGAAGCCGCTTGTGGGTTGCGGGTTGGGTCCATAGCGGCCCACAGTCCATCCTCCATCCAGGGCGGCGTAGCGTTGGCTGTTCGAGCGCAACGTGTAATAGGGGGCATCACGGTATCCCCAGGCCAATGGGTGGCTGACGTCCAGGTCAATACCATAAATTGAACCGCTTCCAATACGTTTGGCATAGTGCCGCTCCCGCTCAGAGAAAGGCGCATCGCGGTTTTCTTTCCGCTCTATTGACATTTGAGCATTTGCGGATTGTGCTTGATCTGAGTTGTCGAACCGCTTCAAACCCCAATCGCCCTCACCGGTAAACAAACGCAAGGCGCCTTCAATTGCGACAATGCGACCACCATCCGAAGTCCACGCCCGCAATGCGTCCATCCATCCGTCATCGGCAAATCCGTACCAACCGGCCGGCACAATCATGACGTCATAATTGCTCCAATTTTCGGGGTTGCTCGATTCGGCGTTGAGCCGTGTGATAGGATAGCTGAGTTCCTTTTCGAAATGCCACCAAACTTCGCCAGAACCCAAGCTGGAAACTCCAGCTCCTGTCAACATCGCCACGCGGGGCGCATCGACCAACCACACCTTATCCGAACCGAAGTCGGGACCAGAAATGGCATGCCCGCCGCTCAAAGCCATGAAATTCACGTTCAATGTCGATTGGATGGATTGAACTGCGCCAGTCCAAGATTCGGATGTTTGATCGCCCGCCAAGACGAACAGCGTGCCCCTCGGGAACGTAGCGTTTGCATGCACAATCGCCTCGGAATTGGTCCGAACGCGAAGTCCGTTGCGGTGCAACGCTGCGAGTGTCGGCATGTAGATGTCTTGTTCGGGTGTCACCGCATATCCATAGTTGGATTCTGTCCATGTGGGGCTTGCTAAAGACTTTTCCCATTCATCAGCGATGATGGGCTTTTCCAAGCCAAAAGTCTGTAGGCCGTAGGCGTAAGGGACACTCCATGTCGTGATATCGTAGGTGACTGAATCCGTCAATACAGGATTCGGATCGAACAAAACATCCAAAAGTCGCGAATGTGTTTGATATGCACTGATGAATAAATCGCCTTCTTTCGCTAGAATGGACCGGGATTGATTCGGACCGTACTCCCAGCCGGATTGTGGTTTGCTCATGGAGCGAGCGCGTTGGCATTCAATTTGGTGGCGCCCCAAGAATTCGACCAACGCATCCACGCGGCTTGCGTTTTCTGAGGTCGCGGGAATCAAGTAGCCGCCGAATTGGCCGAAAGGTCGGGTGCGATTGGCTTCGTGAAATGCTGCAAATTCTTGGACCAGTCGCTCGGAAAGTTGGGCGCTCACGGCTACCGCCGACAAACTCGTTTCCACATGGTTGTCCATGCGCTCTCGAAGGCTCAATGATTGGCCATCATTTTTTTCGACTAAAACACCTGCTCCACCGCTTCCTCCTTGCTCATAGGTCATGCCAATCGCTCCGTTGTAGATGGGGTAGGTGTCCCCGTAACTCGGATAGAATAAATCGAAAGACTCACGGGTATAGTACAACTCACCGCGCGCATCAAAACCGGCTGCTGCAGCATTCCCGATGGCTTCCTGGAATTCCCGTTGCCAGTCGGTGATGGCTTCATGATAAGGCTCGGCTGCCGGTGCGAAGTAGTACGGCGAGTTGTAGCCCATTTCATGGTAGTCGCAGTGAACGTGGGGCATCCATTGATGGTAAAGTGCCGAGCGAAATTGGCTCTCTTGCTGTTTTTGCCATGCCCAATCCCGGTTCAAATCAAACCAATAATGATTCGATCGGCCACCGGGCCAAGGTTCATCGTGCTCGATGGATAAAGGATCGGCATTCGGTTCTCCACTTGCGTATTGATTGAACCAAACCGCATACCTATCATGGCCATCGGGATTTAAACACGGGTCAAGCAGAATTACGAGCTTTTTCATGGCCTCATCGCCATTGCCGCTTCGCACAGCCAATTCGTGCATCACCTCAAGAGCAGCTTCAGTACATACAGCTTCATTTCCATGCACATTATAACTCAGCCAGACGATGGCCACATCGTCATATTTTGCCAAGCCGGTTCCTCCGTTCATCCGGTTCAAATGCTGCAACCGAAACTCCTCAAGTGATGCCTCCAGCTCTGGGTGAGTAAAAGTGAGACACTCCAGCGGTCTGCCCTCTGACGTTTCACCGTATTCCACGTAGCTCACTCCTGGGAAGGAACCCAAGTATTCGGCATAGTCACTGACTTCATGGTGCAATGAAAACCGCGTTCCCAATTCGAATCCCAAGAATTTTCCTGGAGCGTCAGGCTGCAATTGAGCTGAGGCAGAAAATGAGGAAAGGAGGATAACAAGAAGCGCAGCGAAGGTGCACTTTATTCGTTCAATAATTTGCATGCGCCAAATTAGCGCATTGCCTTCGATTTGAATTATTTCCCTTGTGCAAAGGCGATAATTTCTTCAGAGAGCGGATTCACTCCGCTGCGTAGGGACGCGATGAGTCGGCCTTCCTCGTCCACCAGGAATTTGTGGAAGTTCCAGGCAACTTTGTGATCATTGACTCCATTCTTCTCCTTTGAGCAAAGCCATTGATAGACCGGGTGAGCATCCTTTCCATTGACGGAAACCTTCTCCATCATCTGGAAATTCACACCGTAGTTTCGTTGACAAAAGCCCGCGATTTCGTCTGCCGTCCCTGGTTCTTGCCTTCCGAAATCATTGCACGGGAAACCGAGAATCACAAACTGGTCTCCGCCGTATTGCTCATGCAATTTTTCAAGGTCGGCATATTGTGGTGTGAATCCACACTTCGAAGCGGTATTCACAATCAGTACCCGCTTTCCGCGTAATTGATCAAACGAAAAGGTTGCACCTTCGAGGGTCTCTGCGCTTAATTGATGAAAGTTTTCCATAGCTTCTGTGGGGGGGTAAGACGTTGAGCTTTTGTAGATTTTCCATGCGCTTAGACCAAATCCAACGAGGATGAGAAGCGCCGTGATAGCCAACCAATTCAAATCGAGTCGCATATTTTCTTGTACATTGTAACGTCTGAGCAACTATTCAATGTCCATTTTTGTTCATTCCTAAAACGGCAAAATCGCATGAAGTCTCGCTTTGGTAGTTCATTCGCTGTCTGGTTCGCACTGACGGCTGTTGTTTTGAGTCTGGGGGAGAGCTGGGGACAGTGCGCTTCGTTTGGTGCATTCGATATCGGTGAGGATGTTGAGGTGACTTGCGAAGACTCGTGTCTGACGCTGATTTCTCCCAGCATTGCGAACATCGCCGCTGGCGGTTCAGATTATGAGGTGGAGGAGATTACCTATGATTTGCCTTATGCGTTTAATCAAGGAGGGGTTGCAATCAACACCGGAGATGATGTGTACAGTTCCATCATCCCATTGGGCTTCAGCTTCAATTTTTTCGGTCAGGATTACACGCAGTGCAGAATTTCCAGTAACGGTTGGTTTTCTTTCGATGTAGCTGAGACGGCGGGATACAATCCCAACGGGACCAACCCCAATGCGAACTTGCCGAATAACAGCGTGATGGCGGTTTACAGTGATTTAAATCCCAGCACCTGCGGAAATGTGCGCTACGCGACATACGGTGTTGCGCCTTGCCGCGAATTTGTGGTGACCTGGAATGCCGTTTGCCAATTCAGCTGCACCAGCAATCAGGTTTCGGCAGAGGCGATTCTCTATGAAGGAACCAATGTGATTGAAATTTATCTCGGCAACCGTCCGACATGCACTTGGGGGAATGCGGTGGTCGGTATCATGAATGCCAATGCGACCGTAGGCCTTTCTCCCACAGGTTTTAATACGGGGAATTGGAGCGCCAATAACAAAGCTTGGCGATTTGCTTCCAGCGAAGTCGTGGAGGGCACAACGATGTGGTATGAGGGAGATACGTATCTTGGAATTGGCGATACATTGGATTATTGCACCACACAGACCACCACGCTTACGGGGTGGTTTGCCCAATTACCCCCAGACGAGTTTTGCACGCCCTACGACGTCAATGTAAGTTCGGCCGGTTCCATCACCGCAAACAATCAAATCGATTGGGCCATCGTGTCCGAAAATGGAGCCATTCTTTTGGCGGATGATGCCCCTTTTTCAGGAGAGGTGTGCTTGCCGAACGGTTGCTACACCTTGGAGATGTACGATTCGGCGAACAACGGATGGAACACCGCGGAGTTGACCATCACCAACCCTGATGGCGACGTCATTGGAACGTATACGTTGGCAACGGGAGGTGAGGGCACGGAGTCCTTCTGTGTCGATGATTACGACGGACCCGAACCCACTGAGGATGATTACATTCAAGTCGTTTCCGACGACCTGGTTATTACGGCAGTCAGTGACGTCGATGCCGGGTTCACTTGGGATTCACCCATATGCAGTGGGGGGGATCCATTCACTTTGGTTCCCAACGAAGGTTCAGGCCAATGGACGGTGGACTGCGATGGGTGTTTTGATGAAGAGACGCTGACCATTGACCCCGGCATTGCAGGTGGTGGCTGGCTGGCAGTCACACACGTTCTTGATGGTACGTGCCTCGCTGACGTGGAGGACACGGAAATTTTCATCAGTACGACTCCGACGCCGCAATTCACGGCTTCAACCGAAGCCCTGTGTGATGACGAGACTTTTGATTTCAATGCAACACCTCCATTCGGAGTGTGGTCGGCAAGCTGCGGTGACTGCATCGTGGAGAATACCGGCGTGTTTTTTGCCGATCAAGCAAACGATGGTTTGAATACCATCACCTTCACCACCCTCGGGGTTTGTCCAGGTGAATCCACCCTTGAAGTGGGTGTTTCTGCATTGCTCGAAGGATCCATTATGGGGCCAGCCCTTTTGTGTGAGGACGACACGGCATTTTTTGAAGCCGACGTTCCCGGCTACTGGACCTCGGATTGCGTGGGATGCATCGATTCCTTGACAGGTGCTTTTAGTGCCTTGGGGCAAGACCCGAATGTTTGGACGGTCACGTTTACGCCCGATTCGTACTGTCCGATCGGGGATGAAATGCAGATTTCTGTGAATGAAAGCGTGGCTATTGGTGCGTCAAACGTACCCGGGAGCTTGTGTGAAACGGCAGCCGACTTTCAGCTGAATGTAAACGTGACGGGTGGAACGTGGTCTGCGGATTGTGTGGACTGCTTGTCTGAATCGGGATTGTTGAACGTGGTCAATGCTCCGGTAGGGTTACTTCCGATTGAGTATGCCATTGCGAACGGAGCTTGTGCAGATACAGCGACGTGGACGGTTGATATTCGCCCGGTACTCGCCGGATCTTTTGAAACGTTGGAGATCTGTGAAGGGTCTTCGACCAACTTGATTTTTGAGTTTGATTCGGATATTCCTTCGGAATACACTGCAGGAGCTGGCGGTGATTGGAGTTCAACAGATTGTCCTGGATGCATCACCAATGCATCAACGGGTGCTTTTGTTGCGCAGAATGTGGGTGAAGTTTCGGTTGGCTTTGATTTTGATCATCCCTGCAGTTCACCCATCACCGGCACGGTCATCGTTGCACCGCAAGTGGATGCGACCATCACAGCCGTGCCAGATTTGTGTGAAACGGGCGGCTTGGCCGAGTTGGAAGCCGCGGATGAGGCGAATGTCGGTAACAACGGGACGTGGTCTTCAAATTGTGGGGACTGCCTCATCTCGTCGAGCTCAGGGGCATCGTTCGACCCCACCGTGGGGGCGGGCACCTACAACGTTTCCTACCAAATTTCTGGAGTATGCGAGGATTTTGATGAGGTGGAGGTGATTGTGGTGCCGCAATTGGATGCAACGATCAATCTGCCCAATTGGGTGTGCATGGCTTTGGAGGGCTTGCAACCCGGTATTCCATCGCCTGGAGGCACTTGGTCAGCGAACTGTGAAGGTTGCATTTCAGACATCGGTACCATCGATTTGATGCAAGCGGGAGTAGGGCTGCTGGAAGTGACCTATACGCTCGATCAATTGTGTGGCGATGAGGATACGTTTATTTTGGATGTGGTTGGATGTGACGTGGAACAGGTCAATGTGTTCTCCCCCAATGGCGATGAGCAAAACGATGAGTTGGTTTTCAAATACCTGACAAGTTTCCCTGGCAATGAATTGCAGGTCTTTGACCGGTGGGGAAATCTAGTTTATCGAAAAGCGAATTACGGAAATAACTGGCGCGCAGAAGGCGTAGCAGAAGGGACGTATTATTACATCCTGACCATTCCCGGTAAACAAGATTTGACCGGAACCATCACGCTGGTTCGCTGAGAAGCTCCAACGTTTTTTGGAGCTGCTGCGCAGCTGTATCCACGACATTTGTTGCAGCAGATGGGAACTGGCACGATGTCACGCCACGCCAATCCATTCCGCAGTAACGAAAGGCTGCTTCAAATGGTAAGAAGTAAGTAGCCAATTCAAAACGATTCGCTTGGCCATCGGCGTACGTGCTCATCTCAGCGCCCACTGTGAGGCTCATGGCGATGCGCTTTCCTTTGAGCTTTGATTCATGCTTTGGAAAAGCCCAGCCCGGTGTGAAGAGTTGGTCGATCCAGGATTTCACCAATGCGGGAGTGCTGTACCAATAAACGGGAGCATGGATGATGATGGTGCTAAAAGACTCCAATCGTCTTTGCATATCGGCAACAGGAAACTTTCCGTCTCCGGAGACATATTCATTGAGAAAAATCGCTTGGATTCCAGATTTATCGGCCAAGGAGGCCATCTCAGAAGCAATTTTCGACTTCCGCCCGTAGGGATTTCCGAACACAAGAATTGACTTTTCCATGCGCTCCCAACAGACCACGCGAGGGAATGTTCTCAGTCGTCCAATCGGAATTGCAGGCCAACGGAGAAACTATGCATACTGGGAGAGTCCATGGGGTTTTCCTCAAAGAAAGGAAGCAGGCTGGCTTCCCCCAACAAACTCATCTTGCCAAAGCCGACGGCCAATCGAGCGTTTACTTGCAATGGCGAAATGGGAAAATCTTCCACTGCCGTGTTGGTCGATGAAGATGTCTTTTGTTCAAACGTGTATTTACCATGCAAAAGGTAGCCACCTACGAGTCCGGCCTCAACATGAAACCCACTCTTGCCAGAGCGGTAGGTATGCAACGATGCCAGCAGGGGTACCCTCAAATAAACCGCATTGATGAAATTTTTGGAGACATTGATGCTATCCGGGCTGAAGGCATCGGCGGTCACCACATCCATCGCTTCGTCGAACTGCAATCGATGTGAATCGTCGACTCCGACATGCCACCAATCGAATCCAAGTCCTGTTGTAATCCCTATGAATTCGCCGAGCATGCGTTGCCTCTTTTCGAATGGATTCAATTCGAGGCGCCATGAGGTTAAGGCATCGTCTGTGACCATGCCCAATCCATCTCGGGCACCCCAGCTTGCGTTATAAGATTCGAGGTTTCCTTGAAATTGTGCCATTGACACAGCGCTCATGGACATCCCTCTCCAATTGCCGAGGCTTTTTGCTTTATTCTCTGTTTTAATTTCAGTTGAGTCCGAAAGAAAAACGGAGGGGGAGGTGCTTCCAAATACTTCGCTGGAAACGATGAGTATGAGCGCTGCGGCGAACAAGTGAGGGGTGCGTGGTATGGTTGTCATTGGATTAAAAATCAAAAACTCGACTCAAATTAAAGCCAAAATATATTGCTCCATCTCCCCAAGTTCCTGAAGTCTCAGTCAAAAAGGCCCGTTCAAACATGCCTTGGGAATTGGTCAGATGCAGTTGAAACACGTGTCCTCCTGTCTCAATATCCATGCCAAGAGACAAGCTGTTGACACTTTCATCGGGCAATCCCGCAAGCGCGTAGTGGTATTCGAAGTTCACGGAAGCGCGCGGTCCCACTTTATAGCGCCCGCCGAGCCCCATGGTTACTTGATCGTGGGCATCTTCCAAAGTGGCCACAAGATTGCGGTGGGTGAGGGATGGAATCAAGGCCAAACTGAAAGACTCATTCCACTTCTTGGCGATAATGGCTTGATGCGTATAGCTCAATCGGGAAGTGAAATAATTCTGACGGTCCGGGTCAGCCCAACGCAATCCATTCGCCATCATGACCGAATACAACGTAACACTGACCGGCATGCTGTTGTCCGTATTTTGCTGCAGCGCCCGCCATTTGACAGAGCCTTCGATGGTTTTTTGGAAGGTGCTTCGACCAACACCTACGCACAATCGATCGGTGATGCCGTAATCAAATCCCATGCGCATGCTGGCATTGTCCAATCCGAACAATTCGTAGATGCCATCATTCACTTGACCGAAGCGGTGAGCGATGACGAAATGCAGTACACGTTTGCCAGGAGTCTCATTGCTTTGAGCATTGATGATTCGCGTATCCTTGAACGTTGCGGAAACTGGGCGCACCATGAGCTCCTCAGGTCCCAAGAGATCGTCGAGTAGGCTTTGGCATTGAACCGAAGACGAAACGAGAGAAAAACAAAGGAGCCCTGTAAGTTGGAGGACATTCGTCCGTTTGTGCATCCAATCCCACATGCTTAACGTGGATTGAGGACTGCACTTACAGAAACATCCAAAGACTCGGCGATCTTATTCTTCACCATTTTTGGAATGTCAATTTGATGGTCTGCGGGAGCCACGGAAAATTCAGATTTCACTTCCCAAGCGCTGCCGTTCCATTTGATTTCAACCGGAATGTTACGTTCGCTTTCAACTCCGTGGATAGTTAATTTTCCACTGGCATCAACGGAATGCCACGATCCATCTTGTAGGCCTGCATTCCAGTCGGTAATGCGCCCTTCAAACGAGCCATTCGGAAATTTACTGGACTCCATGTAATTCTCATTGAAATGCTCTTCCATCAGGGCCTTTTCAAAACGGAACCCCAGAATAGGAACACGAAAAGCGAATTCACCACTGGACGTGAGCAGGCCGGTCGTTTGGTTGTTGATAGCTTCAATGTCTTCGACAGGTGTTGTCGAAAAGAATCGCACTTGTCCTTCTCGCGTCATGAACTGCTGTGCTGAAAGTCCAGCGCTTAAAAGGAGTGCAAACCAGGCCAAAACGTAATGCTTCATGTTTGTGTTTTTTAGTTTTCTGGTGCGCCGGCATCAATCCAAGCTTGAATGCGCTCGATTTTACAAACGCCTAATTCGCCATTCGGCGGCATGGAAGCAGGATTTGATCCGGGAAGCAAGATTCTATTCAGGAGAGCGCCGTTGAGTGCGGCATCTCGAACTTCCGAATACGTGGTTAATGAGAGCCCTGCGTCGGCGTTGGGTCCACTGTGACAAACGACGCAATTGTTGTCGATGATTTCGGCGATGGTCGCATCGTACGTAGCCACGCGTTCAGGACATCCCCCGTCGTAAAGGGTCTCTTCGACATCGTAAAAGCAACCGGTCGAGAGCAACGAAAGGACCAAGATGCTCATCATCCCGCTAGTTATTCGGCATGCCCGCATTGATCCAATTTTCAATTTGTGTGACTTGACAAGTGCTTAACCCATCACCTGTTGGCGGCATGGGATCAAACCCCGGCGCATGTGACACCCGCTCCGTCAATTGCAAGTAAGATGCTGCGCTTGATACGCCTGCGTGCGTTGTTAAATCCAGTCCAGCATCTGGTGCGCTCCCTCCATGGCATGCGGTGCAATTGTTTTGCATTATGGGAGCAATAATCGCCGAATACGTGAATTGTGACGTGTCGCACGATGAGCACGAATTGTTCAAAGCTCCTTGCTGGATCCAGGTTGCAATGGTGTTGATCTGATCGGATGACAAGGGGTTTGCAGGGGGAGGCGGCATGATTTTATCCGGGTCATCTTCGGTAATCACCTCGTACAATTCACTCGCACCCAAAGAACCTGGAACGACCAAATTGTCATCGTCACCGAAAAGGATGTTGGCGTAACTGTCCAGGATGATTCCATCCTCATGACTCGCCACATCATGGCAGTCAGGCATGGCGCAACTCGATGCCAGCAAAGGAAGAATGTCTTGTTGGAAATAGACGGTGTCCGGATCGCATTCAGTTGACTCGATAACTTCACTTCCTGGAGGGAAGTTTGGCGAAGGTACCTCGTGTTTGCATCCAATTAAATGCAGTAAGGCGAAGCACAATGTTCCGAATATTAAGCTCCTGTAATGCATACCCAAAGGTAGCTTTTCACTAAAGAAAATCGTCCTGCATTCATCATATTTGTGAATTACATACTTCGGATTCAACACATCATCAGGGAGCGTTTCGTTGGTCGAAATTGCGATATTTGCTCAAAATTGAAACACCATGGGAAGAGCCTTTGAATTTCGCAAAGCACGAAAGTTTAAGCGCTGGGCCGCAATGTCGAAGACATTCGCGCGATTGAATAAAGACATCATCATTGCAATACGAGAGGGAAACAGTTCTGATGCGGATACCAATCCCAGGTTGCGTGCGGTCCTTCAAAATTGCCGGGCGGCCAACATGCCCAAAGACAATGTCGAACGCGCAATTAAGAAAGCAACGGACAAGGACACTTCCGATTTCAAAGAAGTCAATTTTGAAGGATATGCACCGCACGGCATCGCTGTCTTTGTGGAGACTGCAACGGATAACAACAACCGCACGGTAGCCAATGTGCGCAGCCATTTCAACAAATGCAATGGCAATCTAGGGACTTCTGGAAGTGTAGAATTCATGTTCGACCACGTGTGTTTCTTCAAGATTAAAGCCGAGGGTGTCGACAAAGACGAACTTGAATTGGAACTCATCGATTTCGGTGCAGAAGAGGTTGAGCAGGACGAGGAAGCGCTGCTGATAACGGGAACGTTTGAGTCCTTCGGTCAATTGCAAAGCAAGTTGGAAGGGGATGGCATGGAAATCATCGAGTCGGGATTGGAACGCGTGCCCAACATCACTAAAGCGCTTGGGCCCGACGAAACAGCAGAAGTGGAAAAGTTGATTGAACGGTTGGAGGAGGACGACGATGTCCAAAATGTCTTCCACACCATGAGCTCGTCGACCGATGGGGAATAAGATGGCGTAACTTCGCGCCATGGAAAGTAAGCAGGTCACCGAAACCGGTTCATTGCTCGAGTTTTTGATGGAGCATGGACAGTACAGCACCCGCACCCGTGCTCGGAACGCCGTGAAGGCCGGTGTAGTGGCGGTGGATGGCAAGCCCTTGCGCATTCCTTCTGCCCAAGTCGAGGCGGGACAAACCGTGACCTGGACTTCCATGCAGTCGTCGAAGGAATCAAAGGGCGCCAAGGATTTCGATTTAACGCCCGCTGCGGAATCAGCAGGAAAGGCAACGAAGGCACCCTACGAGGTGGTGTACGAGGACGAGAACATTCTGGCCTACATCAAGCCGGCAGGCATGGTGTTTGCCTCACCAAAGCCCCAAGTGAAAACGTCATTCACTGCGATGAAAAATTGGATGGAACAGGCTCGTCCGAAGTGTGAATGCATACAATTTGTGAATCGCATCGAGAAGGAGTCCTCGGGCATCAGTTTGATTGCAAAAAACTTGATTTGGCGCAAACACCTGCAGGCGAAATGGCCTGAATTTCAAAGGCGTCTATATGTTTTGGTCGAAGGGCACTTGCCTCCAGATGATGTGTTGTTTTGTTTTGAAAGTGAGGAGGGGAAGAAGAAGCGGATTCAACATGAATTTGCATACCGCACGATGCGCGCTACAGCCACACATACGCTGTTGAAAATGGACGCGGGATTTGAGCATGTTCCCATGCTCATGAGCGGATTGCGACGACAGCAATGCATATTAATCGGAAAGGGAAAAGAAATGCCTGATCCACTTGGTCGCTCTGGATTGCATTTGTTCGGGGTCGACGTGATTGGACCGGATGGTGAAGAAATCTCCATCAAGTCCCGTGTGCCTCAGCCTTTTTTGAATTTGATGAAGGGTGGAAAGGGCCCCAAAGCCAAACCTCAATGGGAGCGAAGGGAAGAGGAGCAAAAAAAAAGACACCGGTAAGGGTGCCAATTTCATCAAGAGGTTAACTCATAGAGAGTAGCGGTTTTCGAGCCAATCGCGGAGCTCAATGGATTCTTTTGGACTCAATTGTCGGAAGGCGATGCGCATGGCTCGTCGGATCATGACCGGCTCCGCATGCACATGGCGGATGAGCGTTTTGTACTGCTCGAGTGCGCTTGGTGAGTGCATGATGGGGATACCGGGGATGGACATGAGAACGAATTGTTTAGAATCGACTAACTCCTACGAGTTTCGTTCGTGAAATGTTGCATTTGGCGGCTAATTGCCTGATGATCAAATCATAAAAACAAAGCACCGGGACGTTTCCCAGTGCTTCGCTTAACCTAAACCAAATTCACCTGATGCGTTAAGCCGGTGCTTGTAACCGATTCATTTCAAGGACTGTGCCAAACGATTCGATCGGTGCTGCTCGGGGAGCCAATAGCCGTTAAATTTGCCAAAATTCAAAGACCATGAACAAGCCAGTATATGTTGTTTCGGCTGCGCGAACGCCGATGGGAAGTTTTTTAGGAGCGCTTTCAGGTGTCCCGGCTCCACAGTTGGGTGCGGCTGCAATCAAAGGGGCGCTGGAACAAGGAGGCGTTTCACCGGAAGCCATCCAAGAAGTGTTCATGGGCAATGTTTTGCAAGCGGGATTGGGACAGGCACCTGCACGTCAAGCAGCAATGGGCGCCGGAATTCCTCACGACGTGCCCTGCACCACCATCAATAAAGTGTGCGCTAGCGGTATGAAATCCATCGCATTGGCTACCCAGGCGATCGCATCAGGCGATATTGATGTGGCTGTGGCAGGCGGAATGGAAAACATGAGCCAGGTCCCACACTATTTCAGTGGGCGCAATGGAACCAAGTTCGGAGACATGAAACTCCAGGACGGGATGCTATTGGACGGCTTGACGGACGTTTATAACGCCACCCACATGGGGAACTGTGCCGAATTGTGTGCCAAAGAGCATCAGATCAGCCGTGAAGCTCAAGACGATTTCGCCATCGAGAGTTACGAGCGCTCTGCTCGTGCATGGGAAGCGGGCCGGTTTGATGATGAAATTGTCCCGGTGCACGTACCCCAACGAAAGGGTGACCCCATTGTAGTTGATCGCGATCAAGAGTTTGCTCAGGTGAAGATGGATAAAATCCGATCCTTGCGCCCTGCCTTCCAAAAGGATGGAACGGTCACCGCTGCGAATGCGTCAACCTTGAACGACGGCGCGAGTGCGTTGGTGTTGGCTTCGGAAGAAGCCGTACAAGCGAACGGTTGGACGCCTATCGCCCGAATCGTGGCCACAGCAGATGCCGCTCACGCTCCC
>Ga0255779_1004277_pt1 | contig 13822 bp, 39 predicted proteins | sample 011ome_21_FD_179977 | JGI IMG/M metagenome (GOLD analysis project Ga0255779, IMG submission 179977) | Coastal salt marsh microbial communities from the Groves Creek Marsh, Skidaway Island, Georgia - 011508AT metaG (version 2) | ecosystem: Environmental > Aquatic > Marine > Intertidal zone > Salt...
TTTGCCTTTACTCTGTCTTTAGTTGACCTATAATTAGGATGACCAGGAGGAAAACCAGGAACAATTTTAGCGGGTGATCCTTTTTTAGTTGCTGTTTTTTTAGTTTTCACTGCTGTTTTTTTAGTTTTAGTTGCCATAATTTTTGTTTTAGTTGCCATAATTTTTGTTTTAGGATTAGTTTAATTGTTTTCTGTGCTACTTACCACACATTCTTTTAATATTAGCTGGAGAACCTACCCCAAAGTTTTTATAATTAGCAGCACTATCTCTTCTAGATTGCAATATTTTGAAATCTTCAGCGTCAATACTACCACTGTTGTTCATGTCAAGCTTAGCTTGGTTACCTTTTAGTGCCATAATTATTTATTTTTTATCATTTTTAAATATAAAACCTGAGCTATCTTAGCTTCATCATGTGTTTTGATGCGCATATCCTTAGTTAACTCCTTAAATTCACTTATTCGCGCTTTTCTTGTTGCCCCGCAACTCATCATCGACGCCGCAAGTACAAAGCTTACTATTAATACTTTCATGTTTGTTAGTTTGTGCAATGTGTATTTCAATCATTGCGTTCGTTAGTGCGTCAATACTCTTACGTATCTCCTTCAATTCATTTCTTAGCCCATTAGACTTAACTAGAACTTCGTTCTTTTTCATAATTAGATTAAATTGCTATCCTTTTATAATTACTTAAGTTACATAAATCTTACAAATCTTACAAAATATGCGACAATAGCCTATTACTAATTATATTTAAGTACCTAACGTCACACTGTGTAAAAAAAATCGTTAGATATATATAGGAAATGTATTACACGTATGTATTTGATTACCAGCACGTTACACAAAACCATTTCATTTTCCCCACCCCCCCCCTTTTTTACAGAGAAAGCACGAAATGTTTTGGCTTTTCCTGGATTGCTCTGGATCTTTAGGGTTTCCCCAGGAGGAAACTATGTTGAGCACTTACAAGAATAACACGTTGGTCATTTGATAATATAAATGTAATTAATAAAATATAAAATCATGACTATTACACTAGACTCTATCATCGCAGACTTTGACAAAAAAATATTAAATAAATATAATATAAAACAAATTAGCTCAATTGATATTTATAATTGCTATGAGCTAAAATTTAAAGGTGCAAAAAAAGATCTTGAAAGATTTTATAATAAATATTTTGAAACTGGCCAAAGCTTTGCTAGCTATATTAAACAGTGGGGATTTACAAAATAAATACGCAACTAATTTGATAATAATATAAAATATAAAAGATATGTACGAAGTAATTAAAGAAGCCACTTGGCTTAAACGAGGAATTGCAACACACTTTAAAAGTTATGTAAAAGCAAATAGTATAATAGAAGCAACTAAATATGCAGCAGAGCAATGGGGCTTAGACAATATAAAAGAAGTTCGAGAGGTTACAGAATAAATACGTAATACAATTGATACTAATATAAAATATATAACATGAAATTTACAAAGAACGAATTACACTTGATGAGGTATGCAGTGGAAGATCTGCTGAATAGTGATGATGTACCGAATGCTGGACCCTCAGAGCTTAAAAAATTTGAAACACACGTAAACGAAATTATCGAGAAGATCGATAGAATGCTGGGCTTAGCCTATAACATTGTCGACTGAATCGAAGCCTTACAAAAATAATACGTTATTACTTTGATAATATAATAAAATAAATAACATGAAAACAATTACATTAACTCAATCTGACTACACTAATATAACAAAAGCTTTCTTTTTCTATCTTGAAAATGAAAAAGAATTAAACTTAACTAAAAAAGAAATTGACTCAATATTAAAAACTAATAATAAAATACAATAAAATGAAATTAAATAAAATTATACAAAGTTACAAAAACTCAAATATGAATAAAGAATTATTAAGTTATAAACTAAAAAGATATTATAACTTAAATGAAAATGAAAGAATAATAATAAAAAATAATGTGTGACAATAGCTTGTTATTATTATTTAATTAAGTACCTAATGTCGCACTCTAGATCTTTACAAGAAAAACACGTAGTTGATCTGATAATAAATGAAAATAAAGCATTATATGCATATAGATCATGCATTATAACTAAGATAAAAAAAATACATACAAATAAATAAACACCTTTACAAATGAGAAAATTTCATCACAACAAAATTTTAAGCATTGCAATACAAGGAATTATAATTGCAAAAATAGTTTTGATAACTGTCGGACTGGTTATGATAATAATTGAGGGAGTAATTGGAGGAGGATTTAACAATGCAAGTTTTGGAATTGCAGGATAAACACGTTGGTTGATTGATAATATAATAAACAAAAGATATGAAAACTATAGACAATGAAATGTTCACGTTCCGCCCCGGTACTTACAGCTTTATGAATACTAAGTTGAGTCCTTATGGTGCTACGGTTATACTCAAACGACCTTCATCAACAACACACATTAACTTTGATGATATATCTGAAGCTATTGATACTATCAAAGATCATGTATCTAAGTACGACACTAAAGTTAAACTTGATGCAATGCAAGATGAATATTTAAATAGTGAAGCGGGTGCTTGGGGCCGAAGCGGAACATAATGCTATACACAACATAAAATGATAAATATGAAAACAAAAGATAAACTTTACGAATTACGCCAAACGATCGATGATCTGGTTGAACTCGGTCCAGACTACGCACACTTTATGAATGCACAGATTGCTCACAAGAATTTAAAAAAGATTAAAAAATTATTAGAATATATAGGATGAAAAGAAATATACAAGATTGGCAAATTAAAGGTGGTTTTTCCATGGATATGTGGAGATTAGAAGTAAAAGAAAAGAATGCGTGGAAGGTTGAAGCCGAAAGCAAAAGCACAACTGAACTTCTTAAAATAGCTCGCGGGCTTACAAAATAAATACGATATTAGATTGATAATATAATAAACAATAAACATGAATAACTGGATATTTTACGGAACAAATAAAGAAGGTATTAAAACAATACATTATATTAAGAAATGCATAAAGCCTGAAATGACAGGCGAGTATAAAGATATGATGAGAAGACTAGACTTTAATGAATATTACACAACTGGATATATGACAACCAAAGCCTGGAACACAGAAAGTCAATATATAAAAATAGCATAATGAATTGTAGTTATTGCAACGAACCCCTTGACGAACTTGAAGAACTATTTGCACAAAAATATGTACACGAAATACCACTATGTGCTGGGTGTATACAAAAACAATACGATAACTAATTGATAATATAATAAACAAATATAATTATGAGAACATTTGACAGATACAAAGAAAATTTAAAAATGGTTGGCAACGATATTTATTCTTACGATACACACGTTGCTGAAATTAAAAACGGTAAATTATACAGGCTTAATTGGCATGTGCCGGGTGTTGGCTCATACAGTGCAACAACCACAAAGCATATCAATTACGTAGTACAACAACTTAATCTTGAAATAGCATGAATGTAACAATAAAAGCATATAAATACGAAGACTTAGACCCCGTGAGTCAATTTGAAGTATTAACGTGGCTTGACAATTGCCCTATTGATTATGAAGATGAAGAAGGTAATACACGTTGGCAATACTTTACTGACATGGAAACTCAAGATATAATTGAACATTGTGAAACAAATGAATATTTGTTTAATAAATTTGGAAAACCAATACACCACTTATTAAAATAGCATGAACACAATAATACAACAAATAGCAGATCAATGTATTGAAGAAATTGATGAACACATTGACAACACAATTCACTGGCAATTAACTTTTGATGATGATGAAGGTGATGAATTAACAGGTGAATTAGAATTAAAAATTAAACAACAAATATTATTTTCATTAATTAAAAGAGTAACAAAATAAAATATTATGGCAGGAAATAAACACAACACACAATTTGCTATACACAAGCCATCGTTTTATAAACTTCAATACGAAGATCAAAATGGCGTTGTGCAAAGTATGCAAGGCACAACTAAACAAGTATTAAACTATATATTAAACCAACAATTATAAAACACTATGAATAAACCTTTACCCGAAAAATGGTGGGACCAAAATATAAATCCAATACTTGGATATGAGTATTCACCACTTAAATCTCGTTCTGTTCCGTCCAGAAATAAATTTGAATTTTCAAAAGAAGATGATTATAAAATATTTGAAAAAGATTAAATTATATATAAAATGGGATTAAGCAAACTATTTGTAACGTATAAAGACAGAACCGATCATTATGTGCTTAATAATGAATTAGAAGATTCTGTACAACTTAATATAATTGAAAATATATTAAAGTATTATCCTAAAGATGCAACAATTGATATAACAGATAAAATATCTATTACAGAACTAACACGACCAACCCTTGATAATATAATAAAACAAAGTAAAAAATAAATAATACAATTATGAAAAAACTAATTAAAGAACGAATCAATGTAAACTCTGCAGCAATTAAATTAGCCGAGTACGATCACCAAACCAACGAATTAAAGCTTACATTTGCAAACAATCGGGAATACCTTTATAAAAGTGTTGAGCCTTTTATGTTTGAAGGTATGCGTAATGCTGAATCAATCGGTAAGTTTATAAATAAATATATTAAACCATTAAGCTTTATTAAACTATGAATTTAACAATTATTAGAAATGCAGTTAATACCGCATTTAACAGACAAATACAAGAAAAATCGCGCAGACGTGATGTAGTATATTCCAGAGCTATCTATTATAAATTAGCAAAAGATTATTCAGGTGAATCATTGGTTAAGATTGGTAAAGCTGTAAACAAAGATCATGCAACAGTTATTCATGGCCTTAAGTTATTTGAAAATGTAATAAATCCTAAATGGGAAAAACAATATTACAATCAATATATTAAGCTTAAAATTCATATAGAAAACAAACTTAAATTACAAATAAAAAACATTGATCCTGATAGATTTTATCATGATAAATATAGGATTAAACTATTACAAAACCGAGAAATGTATAATTTTGCAAAAGATCTTTTACTTAAAATGAATTTAATGGGGCATAAATTTACAGACAAATTACGTGATCAGCTTGATAATATAACTGACGATAAAAAATATGAAAATGACGATCAAAGAAAGAGCTAATAATAAAATTTATTCTAAAATAATGCATGCTAATATTTATATTGAAGACTTGCGCCACGAATTTAAAAGCGGTATTTTTAGAGGTAATATTACTAGCGAAGAAATGAATGGCCTTATTGAAAGTGCTAAAATAGAATTAGATGTATTAAATTACATTTATAAACTTATAGAATTAGATAATGAATAGAGATATACTTAATCTATTATATAAAGAAAAAAAATTATTAAATGAATTAGCATCACTTGATTCAGTAAAACCGAATTTAATTTTGCCTCCTGTAGATTTATATGAAGCTTTTGAAAGAATAATTTTCTATGAAGAATGTTTAAAGCTATTAGAAGAATTATTAGATCTTTATGAAAGTACTGAAAATTATGAAAAATGTAAAATAGTATTTGATCAAATTAATATATATAAAATTAAATTAAATGAAAATAAAAATTTTAAACAGGACCTTAGTAATATGGGTAAATAGAACTCAAAACCATAAAGATTATTTGTGGAAAAATATATATATGTTAAGGAACGAACTTATAGAAGACGTTTTATCTTATAATCGAAGTGGTGTTTTACCTGTTGAAAAATTAAAACATAAAGCAGAACTTATTAAAAAGTATAGCCAAAGGCTACGCTTATTAGAAATGTAATGCGACAATAGGTAGTAATATTATATAAGTAACAGGCTAATGTCACGCAATATGGATTATTTAATTAATAACAGAATCATATATAGAAGGGGACCTATCAACGATACCCCCTCTATGGTATTTGATTGGGGTAGCTATTATGAAGATGGTACATTTGAATGTTATGAATTATTTAGAAGCAAGGCTAAGATTAATACGTATAAATCTTTAAGATGGCATTTATTAGTTTTATTATATTTAAACCCAACGCTTGACGAAAAAAAATTTAAAGAATTATGCAGATTTATAACTACTATGTCAAATAATTTTATTACCTTCGATATTACGGAAAGTAATTTAAATAGTATTATAAATAATATTTATAGTTTAGATTTAGAATCTCCACCAAAAAATAAGATTAGAAAAATTATATTTAAAGATCAAACAGGATTAACAAGATCAGAAAAATTAAGTATAGTAGGAAAGCTTATAGGAAGATCTAAATTAGCAAGTAAAGAAAGTATATATGAATGCATGAATGCTATACACGATATGCACGAATGCATAACAATCCAAGCCATTGCACGAATGTTGGGTTGTTCAACCAGAACCGTGTACAGAAACCTTGATAACCAATTAAAAAACGAAAAAAATATTATGAACTCAATGCTTTAGAAAATGAAAAAATATAATATAAAGAATTACGTCAGGTACAAAAATGATTTAAATGATAGCATGCCTGAAGATAAACCTGCGTATAACCTTTATACTAGAGATGAGTTAATAATTAAGTTTTTACCACTTGTAGAAAATATGGCACATAAATTTGCAACTTCACAACAAGCCTCGGGTGTATTAGATATTACAGATTTAATACAAGAAGGAAGCAAAGGACTAATTGCCGCTGTAGATAAAATAGAAATGGACACTATAATACAATCTGTTGATCCCGAAAAAACCATTAAGTCTTTTCTATCAAAAAGAATTAAGGGTGCAATACGGAGGGCTATAGATATAACAAGGGGGCACATACGCATACCAGAGCACAAATTAAATGAAATGCGTCAAAATCCACATAATAAAAAAATAGTAGAGATATTTTTTAATAGTATATTTTTAAGTATAGATGAACAAGCTGAAAATGAAGATACTTATTTTGACCAAGTACCTGATAGATCAGAACCCTATAATTTAGGATTTTTAAATTTATATTTAAAAAGTTTATTAAAGAAAAACTTGAATGAAAAAGAATATGAAGTATTAAGATTATCATACGGGCTAGATTGTGATAAACATTCTGCCAATGCTATTGCTGATATTATAGGTATTGAAGGGCCTAGTGCTTATGTCAGAATATCAGAAATAAAAAAAGACGCAATACAAAAATTAATTAACAACGTAGATAGCTCGCAAGTGCTTGATTATCTATAAGTTATATGACAAAAACCACGTAAAAAAGGCGTGAGAAGTGTAATTATATTAATAACCAAACTAATTTTTTTATGAAAACAATTAATGATAAATTAGCAACCATTCAAACCAAATTTAAATCTAAAAAAAGTAGATTTAATTCATTCGGCAAGTATTACTTCAGAAGTGCCGAAGACATTCTTGAAGCAACAAAACCCTATTTATTAGAACTAGGAGTAACTGTAATAATAACAGAAGAATTAGACACTTCTTTTGATTTTCCTATTATTAAAACCACAGCAAAAATTATTGACCAAGAAGGCATGAAATTAGAAGCCGTAGCAATTGTAGGTGTAGATTTAGATCAAAAAGGTATGCAAATGCCACAAAAATTTGGATCAGCATCAAGCTATGGTAAAAAATATGCATTAGGAAATTTATTTTTAATTGATGATACTCAAGATTCAGATGCAACTAATAGCCATGGCAACGATTGGGTTCCTCAAGCTAAAAAATATATTCAGGAAGGTGGATCTATTGAAAAAATAAAACAAAAATATAAAGTAACACCTGAAATAGAAAAAGAACTTAGCACATTATAAATGAATAAAAAAGAAATATTAGATAAATTAGAACAAGACGAACATTATTATGGCGAGTTTGGTCAAAAATATTTAAGTAATTCTAATATAAGTATATTATTAAATAATCCTGAAGATTTATATAAGCCAACAAATAAAACTTCAGCCATGCTTATAGGAGGCTATTTTCACACTATTATATTAGAACCAAATAAAGTTAAAAACTTTAGAATAATAGAAAGCAGCAGTAGAAATACTAAAAAATATAAAGAAATTTCTGGAGGAGAATTATGTTTATTACAAGAAGAAGCTGATAAAATAAATTTAATGACAGACAAGTTATTAAGTAATAAATTTATTGAATCTTTAATAAGAGGTTCTAATATAATATATGAAAGACCAGAAATAGGTAAAATAAATGATCTTGATTGGAAGGCTAAAGCTGATATAATAAACTATGATGAGCATTTAGTAATTGATTTGAAAACAACAAATGACATAGATAATTTTAAGTATAGTGCAAAGCGTTATAATTACGATAGCCAAGCTTATATATACCAAAAATTATTTGGATTTGATATGGTATTTATAGTAATGGATAAAAATAATCACAGAATAAAAATTTGTGATTGCTCACCACAATTTTTAGAAAGAGGTAGCGAAAAAGTAAATAAAGCTTCAGAAATATTTGATTTGTGGTATAAAACACCTAATTTTGACTCAAAACAATTTTTTTTAAACGAAACACTTTAATTTTTTTTATATGGCAACTATTTTAAACACAAGTATTGATCTTACAAAGATCCCAAAAGACAAAATCATTGATGGTAAAAAAGGTAAATACTTACCTATAACTATTACACTTAATGATGAATTAGATAATTATGGAAACAATGGACCTGTTACAGTTTCACAATCTAAAGAAGAAAGAGAAAGCAAAGCTCCAAAAGTTTATTTAGGTAATGTTAAAGTTGTGTGGACTAATGGTAATAATGTAGATCCAGCACCTAGAGATAATGCACAACCTGCAGGGTTTCAACCAGCCTCTGCAATAAAAGAAGTAGCAGATGATTTACCCTTTTAGTAAACTATACGATGTTATAGAAGACAAATGGGTTTATGCCCATTATGATGAAAACAACCAAATAGTATTAACACCAGAAGAATAAATGCAAGTAAATACTCAAGAAATAAATGGTTATTTAATAGAAGATTTTAACCAATATGGTCTTGAAGAAGGAAAAGCGCAGGGGATTTGTCCCCTGTGTTCGTCTGATAGAACAGCACAAAAACAAAAGTTGAAATGTGCTTCGTATGACTGGGAAAGAGGATTAGGCACTTGCCATAATTGCAATAATACTTTTCAATTGCACACATATAAAAGAAAAGGGGAAATAAATAAAGAATATGTAAAGCCAGAACCTATAAAAACTTTACCTGTACAAACTAAGGTACAAGAATGGTTTGAAAAAAGGGGTATATCTAAAAGGACTTTAGATGAAATGAAAGTTACAGAAGGTCCCGAGTATATGCCTCAGACGGGTAAAGTTGAAAATGCAATACATTTTAATTACTATATTGGTAACGAATTAATAAATGTAAAATATAGAGATGGTCGAAAGAATTTTAAATTATATAAAGGAGCCGAAAAGATATTTTATAATATTAATAATATTATTGGTTATGACTATTGTGTTATTGTGGAAGGTGAAATGGACGCTCTTGCTTTTTATGAAGCTAACATACCTAATGTGGTTTCTGTACCTAATGGCGCAACATTAAATAATAATAATTTAGATTACTTAGATAATTGTATAGATTATTTTGAAAATAAAGAAAAAATAATTTTAGCAGTTGATAAAGATGAAGCAGGACAAGCCTTGCAACAAGAGTTAATTAGACGTCTTGGGGCAGAGGTTTGTTTTATTATAGACTTTAACGATTGCAAAGATGCAAATGAATATTTATTAAAACATGGAAAAGAAAAGCTGGCAAAACTTGTTAAGCAAGCGAAGGCCGTTCCACTTGAAAATGTTACAACCTTTAATGATATTGAAGGGGAGATTACAGATTTTGTTGAAAACGGTTTTAAAAGAGGCTACCAAATTGGGCTCAGTAATTTCGACGATATTTTCAGTACTTATACTGGCCAGTTTATTACTGTTACTGGTATACCAAGCAGCGGTAAGTCTGATTTCGTGGATCAAATGGTTGTAGGTTATAATCAAAACTACCAATGGAAAACCGCTTTTGCTTCTCCTGAAAACGCCCCTACATTTTTACATGCCCATAAACTAATGCGGAAAGTTTGGCAAGATATGCCGACCAAAAGCGACATTGGCGGGGAGAAATGGAAATCAATAGCTAGGCACGTTAATGACAATTTCTTTTTTATTGATATGGAGCGTTATACTTTAGAATCTGTTTTAAAGAAGGGCGCAGAACTTGTAAAAAGAAAAGGTATTAAATGCTTAGTTATTGATCCATTTAATAAGGTAAGAGATGTAGATTGCAATACTGAAGATGTTAATAGATATACAATGGAATATCTAACTAAAATTGAAATATTTGCAAAAAAATTTGATGTGCTAGTAATTGTAGTTGCACACCCTACAAAAATGTATAAAGATAAAGATGGTAAAATTGAAGAGCCAAATATGTACAATATCAAAGGCGGGGGTGAGTGGTATGATGCTTCTTATCACGGTTTATTGGTTCACCGCGACTATGATAATAAAACTGTTAAAGCCAAAGTGCTCAAAGTAAAATTTCAAAACTTAGGTGAAAATGGTGCTGAAGCACATTTTAAATGGGAATATAAATCAGGCTGTTTTGTACCTATATATCCTGAAACTATTAAAGATGAGGTGATGCCATGGGAAGCGGATTAGTAAAAAAAAAGTCATATAAAGGGCTAATGAAATATGCAGAAACGCTATCTTTGGAAGAGCAAAAATATTTTAATTATTGTATTAAAAATAATATTAGAATATCTCCCGTACCAACAACACAGGGTTTATACCCAGACGAATGGAAAATAGAAATAAGATTAGGTCCATATAAAAAAGGAGAAAAAAGTCATAAATCTCCTTTGTCTTATAATAGCAAAGAAATATGGCCAGCAATAAATAAAGTAAGAAAATTTTATTATGATAAGCGTACAAGATGAATATAGAGGATTATTATCAGGAGTACTCTACGGTGGAGTATCTAAAAAGGACCGAACAGGTACTGGGACAAAAGCTGTCTTTGGAAGAATGCTTAGACATGACATGGAACTTGGGTTTCCATTATTAACAACTAAAAAAATATATTTTAATCATGCGATTACGGAACTATTATGGATATTACAAGGACGTACTGACCTTGCTTACTTGCACGATAACGGTGTTACTTATTGGGATCCAGACTATAACAGGTCGGGTAGGAATGATGGAACGCTTGGCCCTATTTATGGTAAGCAGCTTCGTGACTTTAATGGTGTTGACCAGCTTAAAAAACTACTCGAGCAAATTAATGAAGAACCAAGCTCGAGGCGTATTATGGCAAGCCTATGGAATCCCGTTGATTTGGCTGATATGGCACTTCCTCCTTGTCATTATAGTTTTCAAGTATATATAAACGAAGGAAAGCTAGATTTAATGTGGAACCAAAGATCTGCTGATGTTTTTTTAGGTTTACCTTATGATTTTGCAATATATGGTTTACTTTTATTAATGCTAGCAAAGGGAGCAGGATATAAGCCAGGTAGGCTTACAGCTTCGCTAGGAGATTGTCATTTATATAATAACCATATTGACCAAGCTAAAGAACAATTGTCTCGTGATTTTAAAGAACTTCCTACTGTTGAGTTAGAAAAAGGTATTGTATTAAGACAAGACTTAGGAGGATATATTTATTTACCAAGTCATAGAGATATTAAATTAATTAATTATAACCCACATAAGCCAATTCCGGCTCCTTTATCAACATAAAATTATGTATTTTATTTATCACATCCCTGGTAAAAAAATAGGTGTTACGCGTGATCTTAATAAGCGTGTAACGGTTATACAGGGATATAGACCAGACGAATATGAAGTTCTTGATTCTAGTGAAGATATAAATTATATATCTGACAAGGAGATAGAACTTCAAAAGTCTTATGGTTATAAAGTCGACAGACAAAAATATAAAAATTTATATTCTCAAAAATCAAATAAAATGAAAATAAACGTTACTGAACAGACTACTACATTCCCTATTCCGCGTATTAAATTAAACGGGTGGTTAATGGAAAACATGAATCAAGAATGGGAAACCTCTCATGGTAAATTTATTTTAACTCCAGAAACAATTAGATGGATTACAATAAATTCAAAAAAATCTATGTATAACGATAAAAAAAGTTATATTTACAATAAAGCTTATTATGAAGCTTTTTTAAACCCAGAGCATAACCCTGGTTTTGTTGAACAATTAGATATTTTTAATAATATTAGAGAATGGGCAGATGAAAGAGATTTGTATAAAAATGGAGATCCAAAAACACAATTAATTAAATTATATGAAGAATCAGGAGAATTATCCCAGTCCTTACTTAAAAATGATAAAGCGGGTATTATTGATGCTATTGGCGATAGTGTTGTTGTTCTTACTAATCTTGCCCACCTTGTCGGTACCGATATTGAAACTTGCATTAAGTCTGCTTATGATGAAATATCTAATAGAACTGGTAGAATGATTAATGGTACATTTGTTAAAGATGAATAAAAAAGAAATTGAATTTAGGGATCCAGTTGTTGAACGCGTAGTAGACAAATTTATAACTAGATCAGATGTAGGTTTTAAAAAATATGGTATAACACTTGACAATGATCCTTCAGATGTATTTGCGTGGATTAATCATTTACAAGAAGAATTAATGGATGCTACACTATATCTTCAAAAGCTTAAAGAAGCAACAAGTATAGAGTTACAAGAAGCTTTATTAAAAAAATATGAAAATGATTAGAAGACGGCCATATAAAAAAAAGAAACGTGGCCCAGTTGTTTCAAAAAAAGTTTCATATGATGGAATTAATTTTGCTTCGGGACTTGAAAGATATATGTATATGGCTTTAAAAAAAGCAAATATTAAAGCTAAATATGAAGGAGAAACGTTTGTATTATTAAATGGATTTCATTTTGAAAATGGGGTGTATGAACGACAATCTAATGGCAAAGGTGAGTATAAAAATAGGGGAAGTAAAAGAATATTACCTATTAAGTATACGCCAGATTTTATAGGAGATAATTTTATTATTGAAACTAAGGGTAGAGCAAATGAATCATTCCCCATGCGTTGGAAGCTATTTAAAAAGCTTGTTACAGAGCAATTCCCAGAATATACTTTATATAAACCACAGAATCAAAAAGAATGCGATATAACGATAGAATTAATCCTGAGCAGTCTAAAAAAATAGCTAGGAATAAATATGCAGAAAGGCACATTGATAAGTTTATTAAATGGAGCGTAGAAACTAGAGGAAAATTATTATATAAAGAATTAGAAGAATTACATGATAAATACAATATAAAATGTTATGGCAAAAGTAATATCAAACAACTATAAAACAAAACCAAAAGTAAAAAGACCAGGGGTACACTCAAAAAGCAAAACTTCTAAATTAAAAACAAGCAAAAATTATGTTAAAAGATATCGAGCCCAAGGGCGCTAATTGGGAATTAAGCTTAGGACTTTACCCTGGAATATTGTTAGGAATTAGAACATACGTAGAAAAAGATTCTGTTTTACACGTATTATATTTACCTTTTGTAGATATAGCTTTAGAAATTTTTAAAAATTAACTTTAATTAAATTAAACATTATGAAAAACTATTTTATTATTGCAATGCTATCTTTAGCTTTAACATCCTGTGTATCTCCAGTGCATTTTTTAGGGGGATCACAATTATTTCTTGATTCAGGTGTAAATTATAATTTGCCTATAGAAAATAACAATCAATCTGTTATATGTAGAGATCTACAGCCTTATGCTAGAG
>Ga0255779_1004287_pt1 | contig 13806 bp, 13 predicted proteins | sample 011ome_21_FD_179977 | JGI IMG/M metagenome (GOLD analysis project Ga0255779, IMG submission 179977) | Coastal salt marsh microbial communities from the Groves Creek Marsh, Skidaway Island, Georgia - 011508AT metaG (version 2) | ecosystem: Environmental > Aquatic > Marine > Intertidal zone > Salt...
CGTCAGGAAAAAGACTTTTAAGTTTATTTGTCCAACGCGCCTGACCTTTTGTCTTCATCTTTGATGGATGGATAAAATAAAATTTATCAGTGTAGTCTGCTTCTTTGTCGTCTCTTGCCTCAGCCGGATTTAGCCCAAACACCAAAAAGTCGACTTCCCCTTCGTCGAGCTGCTCTGGAACCAAAGCGCCCTTAGAGCCACTTGGATAAGCGCTTTCGATGCCGGATATTTGTTTCTTGAAATCCATTGGATTGCTCCTGCATTTATATAATGCGTAAGTGGGTTGGTTGTCGAAATACAAAGTCATCTGCCAGAGGTGCTACCGTCTGCTGCTGGCTCCGATTATTGCTTCATCAATTTTGAAAGCCAACCGTCGACCGCCTTTTCACCATGAGAGTCAGTCGCATCGCCATAAAATCGCATCTGCAGAGCAGCTCTCAATCTGATAAAATGATATTCATCGATCTTTGAAGAGATTTTACAAATTGCCTCAATCATTTGCGAAACATCGTCGGTCGAAAGCTCGACCTCCCACGGCCAAACCCATTCGCTCCCTTCGTCTTGGAGAGCCTCCGCAATTTCCGAATCAAAAACCTGGACAGCCCAATCTGTATCATCGCTTTCTGCCACCGTTTTCGAGAAAAGCATGACTGACCGTAAGGCAATTTCTTCCCAGTTTACGACTTCCTGGCCGATTAAAGAGCCATTAATTTCATTATTCTTTTCGTTCATATCATCCTCTCTTATGGTGCCGGCACCAATTATTTCGTCACTTTGCTCTAGTCGTTTTAACCGAGGAGCAGGATCCGAGCAGTCAAATGTGAACCCATATTCTAAGCCTTCGCAAATACCCTCCGCCTCGCCAAATACGATGTAAGCGGTATCGCCAACCTTCGCGCCCTGCAGATAGCCGAACCCTGCATTCTCGGCATCGTCTCCATGATCCCAACTTAGGCCCTGGAAATTACTCGGCGGCTTCGACACCACCTCACAATAGATCATATGGCCGTGATATGCTCTGTTGTTGCACCAAACCTGAAAACCATCATCATCCCTCTCGGCGTACAGTTTTTCCATTACAACTCTACGCACTGGACCTCGCGGCTCAATGCCAACTAAGGTTGGGGGCTGAATTTCCCCCTCTTTTAGGGAGAATTGATGTACTTCTATGTTTTCTGCGGCCCAAATAGAAATTTCAATTTGAAAATCTACTGACGAAATAGATTCTTCGTATTGTTCCAATTCCAATGAAGCAATTTCAATGGTATTTATTGGGCCTGTAAAATCTACATACAGCTCGCTGATGGCGGTGTTAGAACCGCTGGCGGCTGTCACTTTACAAAGCCCTATTACACTTTTGTATTTATTGGTGTAATTAAGACCGTCTATCGTCAATTCCAGTAGAATCCCTTTCTGATCTTTATGATCAAAAGGTTCGGCAAAAACACGTGTTCCGGAGAGTTTATCTTTGAGTTCTTCATAAAGTTTATTCGCCCATATGGCCTTTTCGTCTATGCTTACTTGCGTATTCGTGGCAGTAGCTGTCGCTGCTGCTTCGTAGGTCGCGGCTTCCCGCGCTAATTGTAGAAGCATAATTAAATATTCGTGGTCTGCTTTTCGAACTTGAGAAATAGTTACAAAAATTTGATCGTTGATATAAATGTCCAAATTTATTTTATGGCTCACATAAGACAAAGTATTTATTGCGTCTATACGAATTGACTTTGGACCTCCAACTAATCCTTTGGCATAAAAGTGACATTCCGTAATCGCTAAGCCGCCCTTACCGGAGCCAAATGCAGTATTATCCACAAAAACTATAACTTCCTCATTTCTAGAGATAAACTCGGAGCGGGCATTTGCGAGTTTCTTTTGAGGAATGTCAGGTGTTGCAAAAATCCTATGGCGTATTTCGCTATCAGTAATAGATGAAAGTGTTTCTTTTACGTTCATGTGTGCCCCCGTCAGTGCAATGTCCTCGCTGTGGAATCGCCGAGAATTATGGTCGCATCACACCATGGTTCGGTTATGGTGTTGTCCTCGTCCTTGATGGCGTCTTTAAAAATTTTGGTAAATTGCCGAGCTGCGGCAAGAAACTCAGCCTCACTCAAGCCATTGGGCGTATAGAACGCATAATGGCCTCTTATTTCTGAACGGGCTTCATCCGTACTGAACTGCACCATCGGGAAGACCAGGTTGTAGGTGTTGACGAAGCGGAGCAACTCAAGCTCGGACACATCGTCCATAACGGGCCAACAGGTGTTAAAGTAAAATCCCTGATCGTTAGGAATTGCGTGCACCCAAAGCCTGAAAGACAATGAGGTGATAACGGCGCAACCTTCGTCATCGACGAACCAGTCGATGGAATTATCGGAAAGCAGTCGCCCAACATCTTCCAAAGAATTGAGCTGAAACGCTGCCTCACCCACTCTAACTGATTTCCTTTCAGATCCGATTAGTTTCAGCATCTCGAAAAGCTAATTTAAGTCAACATGTTTTCCGTCAGGCCCATATCAACGCTAGATGAGTGGCTGATATCCACGCCGTGCCAAAACCAAAAACCCACCGCATCGAACGCGCAGAATTGTATGTAAGAGGAAGCGTGGGTCCCATCTCTGAGATTTGGGGGGGTACCCCGGGGGTGGGGTGCAGCTGGTCAGGTTTTCAAAGGGGGTGGGGGTGTCGATTCGATGAGCAGACCGGACGGTGGCTGGTTGGCTCGAACCCCGGAAAAGTCGCACCCTTATTTTCCATGTTTATTTCATGGATAGGGCCACAAATGCTTCTAACTTATTGAAAAGATGGTGGGCGCGGCAGGGATTGAACCTGCGACCCCACCCGTGTGAAGGGTGTGCTCTACCACTGAGCTACGCGCCCGCCGGTGAGGCTTGTTGCCCCGGCAGGGGCGAGCCCTTGCCATGGGCGCGCCCGATTCACAAGCCTTCAATCGCGCAGCCAGGTGCCGAGCAGCGAAACCAGCGCGCTCTTCGCCGCCCGCGGAGCCGGCAAGCGCTGCGGCGGGCATTCGAGGCAATAGGCCTGCGCCCCGCTGGCTGACAGCAGGCGCTGCGCATCGCGCGCCAGTTGCTGCGTCATGCCCTGCTGGCGGGTGGCGAGCAGCGCGACCATGTCCAGCGCAGGTGCTCGGGTCTGCGCCTCGCCACTGCCCATCATCTCGCGCAGCAGCGAATGATAGGGATCGCTCCCGCTGCCGAGGAACCGGGCATGCCATTCGCCATCTTTCAGACCGGCCTTGCCAGCCGCCCAGGCCAGCGCATCGTCTAGCCCGCCATATTGATCGACCAGCCCGATCTGCCGCGCGGTTCCGCCATCCCACACGCGGCCCTGCGCAATCCGGTTGATCTCGTCCGGGCTTTTGCCGCGCGCCCTGGAGACGAGTGTGAGGAAGCGGGCATAACCATCCTGGATAACGCTTTGCACCATGGCACTGGTTTCTGGCGTCAGCCCGGCGGCTAGGTCGGGCTGGCCGGACAGCGGGGTGGTCAGTACCCCGTCCGTCGTCACTCCCCATTCGCCGAGCAGCTTTTCGAAGGTCGGGACCACCGCGAAAATGCCGATCGAACCGGTGATCGTATCGGGTTGCGCGAAAATGCGGCTGGCTGGGGTAGAGACCCAATAGCCGCCGCTGGCCGCGACATTGGCCATGGATACAGCGATCGGAATGCCGCGCGCCTTGTGGCGCAGCAGCGCGCGGCGGATTTCCTCCGACGCCATGACTGATCCGCCGGGGGAATCGACCCGCACCACCAGCGCCGCCAGATTATCGTCCAGCGCATCGTCCAGCAGGGCAGCGATCCGGTCACCACCTGCGGTGCCGGGACCGGCATCGCCATCGACGATTTCGCCGGCGATGGTGACCACGCCAATCGCCTTGCCCGGTTTTGCGGCCTTGTTGGCGGCGAGCCATGGGGCAAGGTCCGTGCTCGCAAAGGCACCGGGCGCATCGCTCGAGGTGTCCTTGCCCGCAAGTTCCACCACGCGTGAGCCAAAGGCGGCGCGATCGCCAATGCGGTCCACCAGCCCCGCCGCCAGCGCGGCCCGGGCAGCGTTGCCCTTGCTGGCTGCGATCCATTCCACAGGCTGGCGGGTGACGAGATCGAGCTTGGCCGCAGGGCGCGCCTTCTTCACATCGGCCTGCCATTCGGCCCAGAGCGCGCTGTTCAGCGCCTGCGCATCCGCGCGCGCTGCGGGTGACATGTCATTGCGCAGAAACGGTTCCACGGCGGATTTGTGCGTGCCGACCCTGAAGACATGCGCAGTCACGGAAAGCCGGTTCAGCAGCCCTGCATAATAAAGCCGCTCGCCGCCCGGCCCCATGATCGCCGCGCCGCCCATCGGATCGACCCAGACCTCGCTGGCATGCGCGGCCAGCAGCAGCGCGTCATCGGCGTAAGCGGTGGCGAAGGCCAGCACCGGCTTGTTTGCCCCGCGCACACGGTCCAGCGCCGCGCCCACTTCCTCCAGATGCACCTGCCCCCCACCCAGAAAGCGGGACAGATCGAGCACCACGGCGCGGATGCGTTCGTCCCCGGCGGCGGCGTCGATCGCACGGACCAGGTCGCGGGTCTGATATTCGCGCGCCGGAAGGTCGCTGGACAGGAGCAGTTGCAGCGGGTCGACTTCGGAAGATTCTTCAACGACCGATCCATCCAGTTCCAGCAGCAAGGCCCCCTTGCGCACCGCGCCGGGGCTGGGGCGCACCGTGAGCGCGGCATAGAGCGCGAGGAAGAACAGCAGCAAGAACAGGAGCGCAAGCGCATCCTTGAGTCCCACCAGCAGTCGCCAGACCTTTCCTGCAAATGTCATCGTGAATGCCCGCTCCATGGCTGCTTGCCCGCCGCTTTAGCAGATTGATCGGCCATGGCGAGGGGGCGGATGGTTGCGGGTCATTCGCCCAGGTCGACGACGGAGCGATGCCGTCCTAACCGGCTGTTAACCAACATCCGGCATATCCGCGCCATCTGGGAGCCCGAACCAATGGATGAATTGCTTAGTGAATTCATCGCCGAAACGCGCGAAATGATGGATGCGCTGCAAGGCGAGATCGTCGCCTGGGAAGCTGATCCGGCTGACCGGGCGCGGCTCGATTCCATTTTCTGGTTCGTTCACACGGTCAAGGGTAATTGAGGATTTTTGATTTTCCGCAGCTGCCTGCGCTCAGCCATGCCGCAGAAGATGCGCTGGCCGATGTCCGTTCCTGACAACGCAAGCCTGATCCGGCGCTGGTCGATGCGGTGCTGGCGATCATTGGCCTAGCGGCGGCGATGATGGCGGATATCGAGGCTCCGCGCGGGGGCGAGGTGGGGCGCGGCTTTGCCGTGGTCGCAGCCGAGGTCAAGGAACTTGCCAACCAGACCGGCAAGGCGACTGACGAGGTTGCGGCGCGGATCCGCACCATTCAGGACTCGACCACCGCCAGCGTGGCGGCGCTGCGTTCGATCGGCCATCAGATCCAGCAGCTGGAAGCGACCTCGGTTTCGATTGCTTCGGCGGTCGACCAGCAGTCGGTCGCCGGGCAGGATTTGTCGCGCAGCATCGATCTGGCCGCGCATAGTGCGGATGATGTCGCGTCCAATATCGTGCAAGTGCGCGAAACCTCGCTGGCCACCGGCACCGCCGCGACGCAGGTATTGTCTTCCTCAACTGAGCTGGAGCAGCAGGCGGCGCGGCTGCAGCGCCAGGTCGACCAGTTTCTTTCTCACGTCAGGGCCGCCTGACGTGTTTCGGCCATCGGCCGGCCTCGCTCCCCGAACCGGGCGGGCGGGGCCGGCACCCGAAACCACTTGAGCCGTGCCGCGCCCTGCACTAAGGGCGTTGCTTTAATGACTTCGTCAGCCAAAGCTCCAGCCGCAGGTCGTTATCCGGCAGGCGGGCTCGCCTTCCCGCACCGGGATTTGCTGGGAATCGGCGGGCTTGAAACGCATGAACTGCTGTTCCTGCTGGATGAGGCGGAACAATGGGTGGAACTCAACCGCCGTTCGAGCAAACATGTCGACGTGCTGTCGGGCCTCACGCTCATCAACGCCTTCTTCGAAAATTCCACCCGCACGCTGCTCAGCTTCGAGATCGCGGGCAAGCGGCTGGGCGCGGATGTGGTCAATATGCATGCCGCCACCTCCAGCCTCAAGAAGGGTGAAACGCTGATCGATACGGCGGTCACGCTCAACGCCATGCGCGCTGATGCCATCGTGATCCGTCACGCCAGCTCGGGCGCGGTGACGCTGATCGCGGACAAGGTCGATTGCCCGGTGCTCAACGCCGGGGACGGGCAGCATGAGCATCCCACCCAGGCCCTGCTGGATGCGCTGGCGCTGCGTCATGCGCTGCGCACCCGCGGGCAGGATGAATTCGCCGGACTGTGCGTGACGATCTGCGGCGACATCCTGCATAGCCGGGTCGCGCGTTCCAATATACTGTGCCTGACCGCGCTGGGCGCGCGGGTGCGGGTCTGCGCCCCGCCTGCGCTGATGCCCGCCGCGATCGAGGCGCTGGGCGCAGAGCCCTTCCAGGATTTCGATGCCGCGCTGTGCGGCGCCGATGTGGTGATGATGCTGCGCCTGCAGAACGAACGGATGGACGGTCAATTCATTCCCAGTCCCCGCGAATATCACCGGCTTTACGGCCTCACCTCCGCCCGGCTGGCCCGCGCCGCGCCTGATGCGCTGGTGATGCATCCCGGCCCGATGAACCGGGGCGTGGAGATTGACAGCGATGTCGCGGATCGCGCGGGCACCAGCCTTATCGTCAATCAGGTGGAAATGGGCGTGGCGATCCGCATGGCCTGCCTTGATGTGCTGACCCGGCGCGGACGCGGCGTTGCCGGCTGGGGTGACGAGGCGAAACAGTGGGTATGAAGCAGATGCGTCCCCTTGCCATTACCGGCGGTTCGCTGGTCCTCCCCGACCGGGTGGTGAAGGGCACGCTGCGCTGCGCAGAGGGGCGGATCGTTGCGCTGGGCGATGCCACTGCGCCGCAGGATGGCGATGATGTGTTCGACGCAGGCGGGCGTCTGGTCGCGCCGGGGCTGGTCGATTTCGGCGTCTTCGCCGTGGACAAGCCGGCCTTTCACTTCGGCGGGATCACGCGCGCTGCGCTGATGCCCGATCAATCGCCGCCACTGGATCACCCCGCGCGCGTCCAGTTCCTGGCCTATAGCGGCAAGCCCGACCTGTGGGTGCATCCCCTGGCCGCGGCCACGCGCGGGCTGCAAGGCACGGAACTGGCGGAACTGGCGATGATGCGCGAAGCGGGCGCGCGGGCGATTTCCACCGGGCGGCGCTGGATCGCTGATTCAGGGCTGATGCTGCGCCTGCTGCAATATGCGGCGATGCTGGACATGGTGGTTGTCAGCCACGCCGAGGACAGCGGCATTGCGGGCAAGGCCGTGGCGACAGCGGGTGAGATGGCGACGCGGCTGGGTCTGCCCAGCGCACCGGCGGAAGCGGAAGCGTTGGCAGCGGCGCGGGACATTGCGCTCGCTGAACTTGCGGGCGCCCGGCTGCACCTGCGTCAGGTGACGACGCGCGCCGCGCTCGATCTGGTGCGAACGGCAAAGCAGCGCGGTATCGCCGTAACTGCCGGTGTCACACCCGCGCATTTCCAGCTTTCCGATCTGGCGATGGGGGAATTCCGCACCTTCGCCCGGCTTTCGCCGCCGCTGCGCAGCGAGGCAGACCGGCAGGCCGTGCTGGAGGCAGTTGGCGACGGCACCATCGACGTCATCTGTTCCAGCCACGATCCGCGTGGTCCAGAGGACAAGCGGTTGCCCTTTGCCGACGCCGAACCCGGCATGGCGGGCGCGGAAACGCTGCTGGCGATGGTGCTGGGGCTGGTGCGCGACGGGGTGATTGACATGGCGCGTGCGTTCCAGCTTGTCGCCGCGACCCCCGCCAGCCTGCTGGGGGCGGATGCCGGTCGCCTTGCCCCGGGCGCGGAGGCGGATATCGCCATCCTTGACCCGGAGCGGCCGTGGATCGTGGATTCGCGGCGCATGGAGGCCAGCGCGGGCAATACCCCGTTTGACGGCCAGCCGGTGCAGGGCCGCGTGACGGCGCTGTTCAAGGGCGGGGTTTCGATCCGGCCCTGACGCCGAAGAACTCCGGACCCTGAACGCCAAAGGGCGGCAGCCTTCCGGCCACCGCCCCTCGCTGCAGGATCAGGAAACGATCAGGATTCGACGGCGCCAGGCAATGGCCTGTCTGCCGCGTAAGGAATGCAGCCATGGCCCTTGCTGGTCACATTGGCGCAGAGCGAACGGGCTTCGGCCTTGTCGAAACCGGCCGCCGAAACGCGCCAGTAACGCTTGCCACCCACCACTGCCTGGCTGATCTTCATTTCATGACCGTCAAGCGCGGGATTGCGGCTGGTATAAATGCCCCAGGCGCGGCGCGCACCCTGTTCGCTGCAGAACGAACCCAGCTGGACAAGATGCGATCCGCCGGTGGAACCTGCCGCTCCGGCGCGCGCCGGCTGCGCAGGTGCGATGCCATAACGGGCAGGCATTTTCTGCACGACCGGCTGCGAAACGAAGCGCACCGTATCCGCGATCAGGGCGGCCGGTGTCGGACCCTTGGGCGCGCTGGTGGCGAATGCTGCTTCAAAGCTCTGCGGGCGTTCCGGGCTGGGCGCGTCATAGCGGGCCAGCGCGACCGCAGGAGCGGCAGCAGGCGCATCTTCATCCTGCGCGAGCAGGGCCGGAAGCTCGGTGTCAGCGGCGGCCGTCCGGGCCGGGACCAAGGCTGCGGCCTCGGCTGCAAGCTGCTGGGCAGAAGGCGTATTGTTAAGTGCCAGTTCGGCGGGCTGGCCCGGATCATCGCCGGTCACGGGCACACCCAGCAGGGTGGAAACGCGATAAGCGCTGCCCGCGCCGCCGATGCTCTGCGCCCAGTCGCTGATGCGCTGGTCGATCTCGCCAGCAGGCACGTCTTGTGCGGCCATCAGCCGCGCTTCGCGCCACTTGCCCGCCAGGGCATAGGCAAGGCCCAGATCCGCCGGGTCGATCTCGTCGCGCCAGTCATTGAGTACCGCAACCGCCTGCCGCTGGTTGCCGGCGCCGACATAGGCCAGCGCGAGGCTGAGCGCGGTGCGCGGGCTTGCGTCACCCAGCGACATGGCATCGTCAAGCGTGGTTGCGGCGGATTTGAAGCGGCCAGCGTTGAGATAGGCATTGCCCAGCGTGGAGCGGTAAGCGGCATTGCGCGGATCGGCCAGCACGGCCGCTTCGGCGTTCTTGATGGCCTTGTCCGTCATGCCTGCAGCCAGTGCCGATTCGGCGCGGCTGGCCGACACATCAGCGCGCGTCCCTCCGCCGGTGGTACAGCCGGTCAGGGCCGTGGTGGCAAGTGCGGTTGATACGGCGAGGCCGATCAGGCGCGTGCGGTTCGCAGTGCGGGTCATTGGTATTTCCCTTTCGCTTTCCATGCAGGTCATTGCCGCTTCACCTGAGCGGCCAGAGATTTCAGATTTTCCATATCGCCTAGCAGGCGATCGAGCGCTTCGGTGACGATCTGCTGCGCGCTGCGATTGCGAATGGTGCAGGCAAGGCGCAGCATCAGATGGCGTTCGCTGTCGAGACGCAGGGTGAAGGCGGCACGCTGATTTTCACCAAGCGCTTTCTTGCGCGGCTTCGCGGAGGCTTTCTTTTCAGTCCCCTGTGTCGAATGGGCGTGGCCGTTCATGCCCGCGGCGGGCTTTGGTGGTTGGGCCAGCTTGGCCTCGATCTTTTCGATCTGGCGCAGCACTTCCGGTTCTGCTGGATCGGGAATAACCCTGCGGGACTTCCCGTTGGCAGTCTTGATCGTGCGTGCGTTCGCCGCAAGCTGTGCCGCTGCTTCGGCGTCGTCAGCGCGCGCTTCGGCCTGGGCATCCACGTTCAGCGGCGCGGGCGTCAGCGGCAGAATATCGGAATGGCGGTGCTCTTCGGCATCGCCCATGTCATTCCAGCCAAGATCCTCCAGTGCGCCGAACCCGTTTTCCTCAGCCGGAGGATGCGGCTGGAACATTTGCGAGCGCATGGCCGGGCGTGCGCGGCCCTTTCGGGCCAGCAACGCTCCGTTCAGCGATGCAAGTGGTTTGGATTCGGTCATGGCCCCGCGCACTCCCATCAGGACTGCGCGACCCGGCGGCCGAAGCCGCCGACGGGCCGGTGCATGCCAGGCGCCATGGCCACGCTGTTCGGCGCGGCAAACACGGTGCGGCGGAAATTCTTTTCGAGGCGATCGGCCATGTAGTTCCACAGCGCTTTGATTTCGCGGGCGGAACGACCTTCGGGGTCGACTTCCATCACCGTGCGGCCATCGATCATCGAGGCGGCATAATCGGTGCGATGATGCAGCGTGACCGGCGCAACGGTGCCATGCTGTGACAGCGCCACAGCTGCTTCCGATGTAATCTTGGCCTTGGGCGTGGCGGCGTTGACCACGAAGATCAGCGGCTTGCCCGCGCGTTCGCACAGGTCAACCGTGGCGCCGACGGCGCGCAGATCGTGCGGGCTTGGCCGCGTGGGCACCACGATCAGTTCGGCCACCGAAATGACTGACTGAATGGCCATGGTGATGGCCGGCGGGGTGTCAATCACCGCCAGGCGGAAGCCCTGTTCTCGCAGCGTCGCAAGGTCGTTCTGCAGCCGCGCGACTGTGGTCTGGGCGAAGGCGGGATATTCCGCCTCGCGTTCGTTCCACCAGTCCGCAAGCGATCCTTGCGGGTCAATGTCGATGAGCACGCCCGGCCCGGCGCCAGCACGCTGTGCCTGGACCGCCAGGTGCCCGGAAAGAGTGGTCTTCCCCGACCCCCCCTTTTGCGAAGCCAATGCCAAAACTCGCAAGGCCAAATCCCCCTCATCAGCGTGTCCCGGGACGCAGGTCGCGCCCCTCAATCCATGCCGGGATCGCAGATCGACCCTAATTTTAAGTTAACGTTGCGGCGCTGTGCGGGGTTTGTGCAGGCGATCTGCCCAGGTAAGCTGCATCGTTTCGGAAAGGCTTTGCTAACGCTTCGTTCACTATATGGTGGCGAAACCGTAACCGGCAGTGGGGTCCGGAAGAGAGTTTATGCGTATGAAATTCAACCGCTCGTTCACGGGAGCTCTCGCTGGCGCCGCGATGTTTGGCCTGGCCGCGCCCGCTTTTGCCGGGGTCAAGGACGGGGTCGATGCATGGAGCCGCGGCGATTATGCCGCCGCCGTCAGCGAATGGCGCGGCCCTGCGGCTGCGGGCGATGCTGACGCACAATTCAACCTTGCTCAGGCCTATCGCTTCGGCAAGGGCGTGGCGCAGGATAATGCGATGGCCGAACAGCTCTATGCGCAGGCCGCCTCGCAAGGCCATTGGCAGGCAGCGGATCTTTGCGGTTTGCTGCTGTTCCAGTCGGGCCGTCAGCAGGAGGCGCTGCCTTATGTTGAGGCGTCTGCGGCACGCGGCGATCCGCGCGCGCAATATCTGCTGGGGATCGCGCATTTCAACGGTGACAATGTGCCCAAGGACTGGGTCCGGGCCTATGCGCTGATGACCCTGGCCAATGCGCAGGGGATGGATCAGGCCAGCGGGGCGCTGGCGCAGATGGATGCGCATATCCCGCTGGAACAACGCAAGCAGGCCATGGCGCTTTCACAGCAGTTGCAGCGCGATGCCGATGCGCGCCGCGCCCAGCAGCTGGCGTCAGCCGATCTGGCTGCTGCCGAAAAGACATCGGGCGGGGGAGCGGGCATTGCTGCCGCCGCCCCGTCGCCCATGGCCAACCCGGCGATCACCGCAACGCCGCGCGTGCCGCAGCCGATAGCGCCTGCCGCAGTGCCGCCGTCAGTTGCCGCTGCCGAGGCGGCAGTGGCGGAAGCGGCCCGGGCGCGCGGAACCGAAAATCCGGCAGAGGCTGGTGCGGATTATGCCCGCCCCAGCCAGAAAGCGGCGGCTCCGCCCGCATCGGTCGCGCGCACCGCCGCGCCAGCATCGCCACGCCCGGTTATTGCGCCTGTGGCCAGCCCGGCGCCGGTTGCCGCAAGTGGCGGCGCATGGAAGGTGCAGCTCGGCGCGTTTTCCGTCGCGGCCAATGCCAACCGCTTGTGGGATCAGATCGGCGGGCGCGGCGCGCTGGCGGGCAAGAGCAAGCTGCTCGTCCCGGCGGGCGGGGTGACCAAACTGCAGGCGGGTGGCTTTGCCAGCCGTTCGGATGCTGATGCCGCCTGTGCCGCGCTGAAATCCGCGGGGCAGGCCTGCCTCGTCACCCGGTGATGGAGGGCATCCCGGCGCATGGTCCGCCGGGTGATCATGGCGGAAGGGGCAGCGAGCCCGCACGCATCCTTGCGCTGGACTTCATTCGCGGTGTCGCGGTGCTGGGCATCCTGGCCGCCAATATCGTCGGCTTTGCTAATCCGATGCTGGCCACGGTCTGGCCGGGCGCGCTGTCCCTGCCGATGGGGCCTGCGGATGAGATTGCCTGGTGGGCCCAGTTCATCCTGATCGATGGCAAGATGCGCGGGCTGTTCACCCTGCTGTTCGGGGCGGGGATGGCGCTGTTCCTTGAAACCAAAGGCGGTGGCTTGCAGGCGCGGCGGCTGGGCTGGCTGATGGTGCTTGGCCTGCTGCATTATTTGATGCTGTTTCGCGGCGACATCCTGTTTTCCTACGCTGTGTGCGGGCTGATCGCGCTCTGGCTGGGTTCGGCCCGGCTCGGCGCGACCACGCTGATTGTCAACGGGGTCGTGCTTTACTGCGTGGGGGCGGGGCTTGGCGCTGCGCTGTTCCTCAATTTCCTGTTTCAGGAGAACGCGGCGCTGGCCGCATGCGCCGATGCCGCAGCCTGTCTCGCCAGCCCTGAGGGTTCGCTCTATTGGAAAGCGCTGCAGAAAAACCTTGCCGAAGCCGCTGCCGAAAGCGCAGCCTATCAGGGGAACTTTTTTGGCCTGCTTTCGTATAATCTGCGCGAACATCTGTTCGGCCCGGTTGATGGTGCCGTTCTGGCGCTGCTTGAGACATTTCCGCTGATCCTGATCGGGATGGGTCTGCTCAAGGCGGGCTTTTTCCTGCGTTGCGGGACCGCAATGGCGGCGTGGGGGCTTGCCGGGATTGCGCTGGGCACCGGACTGACTGTCCCGCTGGGCATGTGGATCGAAAGTGCCGGCTATCCGCTGTATCGCAATTTCATCACCATCATGGGGCCTGGGCAAGTCGCCCGACTCCCGGTGATTATTGGTTTTGCCGCCTGCCTGGTCTGGCTGGCGGCGAGGATGGCGCGGGGCTGGCTCGGTAGGCGGCTGGTGGCGGCTGGCCGGCTTGCGCTCTCCAATTACATTGCCTGTTCGCTGTTGATGGCGTTCCTGTTCCAGGGCTGGGGGCTGGGCTGGTACGGATCGCTAACCCGTACACAACTGTTGTGGCCGATGCTGGGTGCCTGGGTCGCGATGTTGCTCTGGTCTGGTCCATGGCTGTCGTGTTATCGTTTCGGACCGCTGGAATGGCTGTGGCGCTGCCTGACTTATGGCCGCCGCTTTTCGTTCCGGCGTGATTGATCCTTGCTAATGCGATCAATTCGCATTACGTAACAGGGATTATCGGGAGGCCGCCAGTGTATCTGTGCATCTGCAATGCCATTCGGGAAACGGATTTTCGCCGCGCGGCGCGTGACGGGTCAGGCGATGCAGAAGCGATCTATCGCGCGATGGGGCGCACACCTGATTGCGGTTCCTGCCTGTGCGAAGCGGAAGATATTTTGCAGGAAGAACGCGCGCGGCTGAAATCGGCCATTCTCGCCGCCTGACTTCGTCGAAACCGGGCATGCGCCGCTTGCCATGCC
>Ga0255779_1004290_pt1 | contig 13804 bp, 7 predicted proteins | sample 011ome_21_FD_179977 | JGI IMG/M metagenome (GOLD analysis project Ga0255779, IMG submission 179977) | Coastal salt marsh microbial communities from the Groves Creek Marsh, Skidaway Island, Georgia - 011508AT metaG (version 2) | ecosystem: Environmental > Aquatic > Marine > Intertidal zone > Salt...
ACAAATCGTCAACCAACTCGAGTACCTGCTGGGGGTGTTGATTGAGCACCAAGGGGGAGCATCCGAAAACGAGAAAATCCGTTCGGTGGCGACATCAAAATACAGGATTGGCTTGCATCGTTTGGAACACCAAGATCCCGAATCATTCCGCTACTTTGATAGCGAGTTCAAGTCATTCAAACGCGGAAAAAGGCGGCGTCTCTTTCTTGCAATTCTAGCATTTGTCGTACTCTGGTTTCTGGCGTATGTCGCTTCAGAGATGTAAACCGACTTTTCCCTTACTATTCTTCATAGGTTTCACCTTCGAGAACGTGAAGTTCTCGTTTCCATTCAAAAGCGAGCCGCTTTTGGCTTTTTATTTCGGGGATTTCTGTGCCGTGGTATGTCAACCTTGCGTTTTTCCAATCACAGGTGAATACAAGCCAAGGCCTCCGCTTTGGAGCCAAACCTGACCAATCCACCTCGAAGAATTCGATGTATTCAACATCACCGCCGCACGCCATCCAACGATCGCATAGCTCATCTAATAATGCTTCCGGCGCATTCGCGTTGTGGCTCACATAAGTTCGGATGATTTTGACTTGCTCGTCGATGGCGAATTGGCTACTCATGCCGGTTTCCAGCCTCTTTTCACGTTCTCCTTCAATTCCTCCTCAAAGATGGCCATGATCTCCTTTTCCGTGGCAGCGATGGACAACGATTTTTGGAGCGATTCCTTGCGAGTCGGACTAAAATCTGTCAACGAAAAAACATAGGCAGGCCATTCACCGGAATCCTCTTTGTTTGTCTTCCAAGCCAAGAATTTCCTCACGGCTTTCACTCCTTTGGACTCCTTCACATACACCTCACGACGCAACAATTTGCTCGCTTGGGTTTTCTGGGTGATGACATTTTTCGATTTATCGTCCAACCAGCGGTTCACCTGCTCCAACCCCACATCCGCAGGATTGGCCTTCTTATCCGTGCGCAATCCTTCGATCACCGGAGCTACCAAACTGACGGAGAGGGCCTTGCCTAAGTGGGTAAAACCCTTACCATTCCATTCCAATCTCGCTTTGCGAATAACCCCTTTTGACGTTTCCGCTAAGATGTCCAAGCACTTGACTTGCACCACGTGCTTTGGCGGGATCATGGTGAAGACCACATTGTTGCCAGACACCTCCATGTATTCCGAATCAACAGGCGCTTGTTCGAGTGTTTTCAGCATGGCTTTGCGTTCCTTGTGCGTAAGGCCGTTTCCTACCTGCCCAACGATTTGGAAAGCATCATTTTCCAACGCCAATCCAACAAGCAATTCACGCAACAATCCTTGTTCATCACCGAACCCTTCACAATAACCCAAGATGACCAAATCCACGTCCATGACGGGTTTGATTTTATACGTCGGTCCCAGTTCGTGCCGAACCACCACCCCTTCCGCTTCACCCTCCATGACGGCGCTGTTAAAAAACGGCCCAATATCCGATCGCGTAGAGCTCTTTTGCTGTGGTATCAAGTGAACAGCTCCTTCTGTCCCGAGCCAGCCTTCCAAGGTGTTGAATTTCCATTCCCATGTAGGCACGTCCGGTAACCCCTTGCATTCGATGATGTCAAAGGCACCGAAGTTCAATGATTTGGGCGACTTCGATAGTGCAGACGGCACTTCAAATCCGTACGATCGCCCCGCAGATTGGACATACATCTCCCCCGCAATGGTGCAACTAACCCCTTTCAATTTCTTGGCCGCTTCATCCAGCAACGGTAAATCGTCCCATCGTTTACCTCCAGCATTCTCGAGGTAGCAAGACTTGCCATTGGAAACCAGAAATGCCAAGTGACCGTCCATCTTGACCGATAGGTACATGGCATCACTTTGGAGCATTCGCAATCCCACGGTGCCAACCTCCAATGGAATGTACCGCGAGGCCACCTTGTTTTTGTAGTTCAATCTATCCATCACGCCTTCGATTCTTCAGGTGCCTTTAATTCTTGGTCAGTCAGGTGCATCAGCAAACAATACGCTTCCCCTCGGACTCGCCCTTCGAGAAAAGCGCGGTAGGGCTTACCGCCATCACTCATGACCAAGGGTTGATTTCCTTTAGATCCCGTGCCGACGGGCATGAGAGCTTGCTTTCCATCCAACGTTTTGGCCAAATCATACAAGAAACTGAAGGTCAAACCGTTGATGTGTTTGACTTGGTATTTTTTCGTGAAAAGTACCTTTTGGGCCAACTCCTTCTTGGGAATCATTTTACCACTCCATCGGACCATGTCGGTCTCTGAAATGTTCGCCAAAAAGACCTTGGGTGTGCGTTCTTCGATCAACTCGCCTTTCGCATCAAAAATTTGCTCGCGCTGCTTCAAATGAAAGACGGGTTTTAATTCTTGATTCACAAAAACCCGAGCAGAGTCGGTGATGAACTTTCCGTGCAATTCCATGTCCACCTCCGGGTCCCCTTTGATCAAATGATCGGCAAGTTCAATCTCCCGCATCAGTTCCGCGGCATCCTTTTTCGATTTGGCCGGCCCCACCAGCCGATCGCAAAGGGCATCTACGCCCGTGTCAGCGGTTCCTTTTATCACCCTCAAATTGATGGGGTCCGAACCGTTGGGCAACACCAATCGTACCTTGGGTTTCGGGTTCAGTGACGAAAAGGTGACTTCAGCATCTCGCTGTTGGTCGTCTACAAAATGAATAAAACGTGACATGGATCTGAATTAAAACATGGAGAAGTCCATCAAATCATCATCCTCTGATGTGTCGGGCTCCTCTTCTGCAGGGGATTCCATTTGGTGCTGGTAGAGGAATTCCAAATCCGCGATTTGGCCGGTGACGATAAAATTGTCCGTGCCGTTACCCACCAAAAATGCATCATCAGACTCATAATCCTCGCGGTAATTGAAGCGGAATTGCAGCACCTTTCCTTTGCTCAAGTCTTTGCTGAATGGGTTGTCTTCGTCCGACTCAAGGACATAGACGGATTTGACACCCATGGCCAAATAGTCGTCCAAATCCCCTTCTCTCAAGTGCACCGGCCCGCTGTACACGCTGGGCTCCTTGGGCACAAATTCGCCCGCCTCATTCATCCCAACCAGCTCGGAAGTACTGACCACTCCGCCTTTTGGGCTCAACTTCAAAAGCGATGTCGACCCCGAGGGCAATACGTGCCTTCCATCCACAAGGGTTGCCATCGTGCAGGGATTCCCTTTGCTGTCAAAACTTTCCACTTCGGACCGGCCGTAGACGTCTTCACGTTCCAATTTGGAAAACCCGGCGTTCCATTTCTTACCCCCAAAATGAAATTCTGCTGTTCTCATTTGTGTTCATGGATGCTTGTTTCATGTACATCCGAGCCGTAAGTAACGAAAAAAAGCAGCCGATTCGCAAGTTGAAAATCCGCTTAGGAAAATTAACGTCAAGCAAATATCTTGCGTCGAGGGCTCTGCACGCATTCGTTTGCTCTGAGCTGACCTGTACCGAACCCTCTTCCTTGATGCAATGCAAATAAATCCTTACCAAGACTTGTTCATCCAACAGGAATTGGCACATGGAACTTCGGCCAACAACATCCTCCGAGGCCGTGCATCCTTTGCATCCTATCCAACCGAAGTCGTCCACAACTCGGTCGAGGCCTTGTTGAGTCAATCCCAATGGCCTTACCTCAAACTGGGAGACCATTACAAAACCTGGAAGGTCACAGACCAATGGCAAGGCCAATTGTTGGCAACCGAACCCCGTGACGTGCGCGTCTCCCTTGCGCAACCGTGGTCACTCTTCGTTTATGAGAAAGGAGGGCAGACCAACTTGGATGTGGCCATTCACCACGCCTGGGCGGACGGGCATAGTTTTCAATTGTTTTGGACGGATCTCATGGCACACCTTTCGGGTCAGGTCGCTGAGCGTCAATCGAATGAAAGCCCGACCATTGCATTCGGGGCGGCCCCAGACTTGGGCGATATCAAGGCCATTCGCGATGTGGGGCTGGGACCTGTCAAACGCATAACAGTTTCCATTCCGGCCTATCGCAAGGAAAAAATTGAGGCAGCAGCAGCTTCACAAGGGGTGAACTTTACAAGCGTGTTGCTCGGAAGTCTCCAACAGATTATAGCACAATGCGAATCACATTTGGAACTTCCGCTTCAGTTGGGCATGGCCCTCCGCAACCGTTCAGGCCGTGCGGCGAAATCTGATTTTTCCAGCCGGGTGAATTTCCTGCCTTTGGCTCATTCTGAGGCCGGTGACTGGATCGACGTGGGGCAGCGGGTGCGCCATCTCTTCAGAAACCAAGCGTATCCCTTGATGGATTGGCTTCAATCGCAAGGCCAACAGGGGGCTTTCAATGTCCTTTTTTCCTACCAGAAAGAAACCTATCATAAGCAGTCGGATTCACCGGTAGCGCAACTCAAATTCCTGCCGGCAGAAGTAGATGAGACCATCCTCGGGGTGCATGTTCTCGAATTCGGCCAGGAACATTTGGATATTTCATTCGACGTGCGAACGGACCTCGCTGATCCGTGCTTTTGGCGCGCCGTCATTTTCTGTTACCTCAAAACGCTGAATGCTTTCCCGCGTCTCGAAGCATTCAACGTTCCAGCCGCTGAATGCAACGGGGGCAGCACGCCTTATCCGCTGTGGTCAAAGTTCGATGCAGCGCCTGATGACAAAGTGGCGTTGGTCATGGAAGGGAAGACTCTTACATACGGAATGCTTCGCGAATCCTTGTCCATTCCTTATGCCAATGAATGGGGTGTGGCTTACCTGAAAAACGACCGCTCCGTGGAGGGGATTGTTGACCTCTTGCGGGCATGGCGAGCTGGCATCCCGGTCAGTTTTTCGTCATATCGGGCAAGCAACTGCCCTGCTGGTGATTGGTTATACCTCGCTGAAACATCCGGGAGCACCGGCGAACCAAAACCCCTGCTCATCGGTAAATCCGGTATCGAGCACTTGTTGCCGGATTGGGAAAATCGGCTTGGGGTTTCGACCAAATCAGTGCACCTGAGCATCGCCGACCAACGATTTGATGTGTTTTTTGGCGACCTCTTTCGGAGTTTGATGCTCGGGGGTACGTTGGTGATTGCTTCTGAAGAAGCGCGCCTCTCCCCACAACAAATTCAGCGGTTGATTTCAAAACACGGGGTAACGCACCTTGAATCGACTCCTTCTTTCATCGAATTGATGCTTTCAGGGTGGCAGGCCTCGTCAACTTTGCAATGCTTGATTTGCGGCTCGGAACCCCTGTCTCCAAGGCTTTACGAGCGACTCCGATCCGTCCAACAAAATGGGCTTCGCGTCGTCAACAGCTTTGGCTTGACGGAAGTGAGCATCGACTCCGCGTTGGTCGATCTCTGCGAGCATGCAGGAACGTATCCTGTGGGTGAGCCGCTGGGCGATCAGGTATTCACCATTGTCAATTCTGACGGAACCCCCCTACCGGCTGGAGTTTGGGGGGAATTGGAGATTGCCGGGAACTGCGTGGCAAAACCCCTGATCGCAAACTCTCGCTTCCAGGTAAATGCAGCGGGCCAAAGGCAGTTTCGGACAGGAGACCGAGCCATGTTGCATCCCCGATTGGGGCTCATCGTTCGCGGTCGGTTGCACGATGATTTTATCAAAGTCAATGGCCGACGCATCCCCGCAAAGTCCATTGAATCCGCAGTTGAATCCGACCCCCGTATTCAACGCGCCATCCTCTTGGAAAAAGAAGGCAATGCCATTTTATTGCACGACTCGAACCTCGCACAAAGTGAGGTGCAGGCGCTGCTGCAGCCGGTTTTTTCACGTCATCATTTGCCGGATTTGATTCTGTCCCATCACCACTGGCCATTGAATCAAAACGGGAAACTCGACCGCGCATCCATCGGCAAAAGTATCGAGCTCAAGCCCCTGACTGCCAAGCAATGGAGGGCTGGAAGTTCCAAAATGGAGCAAGAACTTGAAGCATTGTTGATTGAATTTGGCAAGCCCTATCAAGGGGACGAAGACTTGCTCATTTTCTCGGGGTGGAACAGCATCGATTTTTTATCGTTCTGCAACCAATGGAACCTGAAGGGTTACTCGATTTCTCCGCGCAAATGGCTGCAGCAGCCCACCTTGCGCGTTCTTTTGGATAACAGCAGCAAGACGGCACACGAAAAAACCGCAGATGGCCTAGAGGTGAAGCATGACATTGACGAGGGTGATTGGGGAGAATTTTTGGATATTTTGAACCAAGATTGAGGCATGAAGTTTAGCAAAGCGGACATCGAAAAAATCACCAAAACCAACCCGATTGAAGACAGTTTGTTGGTTTTTCAAGCCGACGGTGCAACATCGCGCTATGTGGAGTATGCGTTGGTAAAAATGGAAGGTCAGCTGCTTACTTCGGTTGAGATTGAACAGTGGATTGAAGCCGTGCCGAGATTTCGGGATTGTTACATCTACCAGAATGACCAACCTGTTCGCATTCGGCTAAAGGCACCATTTTATCCTGTTGAGTTCGTTCAACTTTCGGGCGAGCAGCATGTGGAAGGCGTGATGGCGAAGTTGGCGGAACGTGTTCCAGAAATCGACGTTCAAAGCCCTCCATTGTTTCGCGTGATTGCCTTCGTGAATGGGAACGATACGTTTATCGGTTTGGCCTACCATCACTTGCTTTTTGACGGAATCTCCGTTCAGTTGGCGATGCGCATGTTCAATGATGATCATCGGTTCGCTCCCTCGGATTGGCGCCCGAATCCGACGGAGACCGACGTTGTTGTTGACCCCGTGCCCACCTTTGAAATCGAACCACTGCTGCCTCCACCTGTTCAGCAAGCGACAGGATACTTGAGATTGAATTTTCGCTGTGTTGGGCGCGATTACGAGGACATCATGCTGAAATGGTTGTCATTCATCCAACAAGCATCGGGTTCCGATGAAATTGTCATCGGCGAGGTGTTGTCCGCACGAAATGATTCCATCGAGGCACAACACGCGCTCGGCTACTTCATCCAGACGTGGCCTCTCATTTTTAAAGGCAATATCACACTCGAAAAACTCAGAGCCGTCCGCAATGCTCGGATCGCGGTGGCCGACGATTGGGTGAATCGGCACGTTTCCCCCAATTGCTTTGATCACGTGTGGGTCGTCGAGCCTTCGCTCGTGTCCGAACATGAGTCCCTTTTTTGGTCTACGCCTCACTACCCCCTCACGCTCGTTTTGCAGCCCACTCCGCAGGGTGTTGAATTGAACTTTTGTTGGAACCTCGAGAAAGTAGATGCTCAAGCTGCGCGGCAAATTTTTGAGTCCTTCACTTCTGTATTGAAGGGAGATGAGCTTCCAGCCCTCCAGGCCCACTGGCCTCCACCCGAACCTTCCAACTTGCTGGACCGCTGGGAACGAGTGGTCGCGGAGTGCGGCGCGCAATCCGCGGTGGAGGATGGTCACGGAAATAATTGGACGTACGGGGAGTTGGATGCGCGTGCCGACGAATTGGCCATGCGACTCGCCATTCAACCCGGTGACCGGGTAGGGGTTCATGTGACCTATTCAGCAGTCATTCCACTGGCTTTCTTGGCCGTGCTCAAACGCGGCGGGATCTACGTGCCGCTTGACCCGACCGTCACGCAGGAGCGCTGGCAATACATTCTGGAGGACGCAGGAATCAACCTGGTCATTTCGGACTTGTCGAACGATTTGGGCAAGCCCATCGTGCATCCCACAGAGGCCGGTGATTCCGTGTTGCGAAACTTTGAAAGGCACCAGCCCGCGCCAACCGAAACGGCTTACTTAATCTACACTTCGGGGACTACCGGACAGCCAAAAGGGTGTGCCGTTCACCATGAAAATCTCTCCAACCTTTTCCAAGGTACCCGAAGCCTATTTGAGTTTAACCCCTCCGATCGGTGGGTATTGGCACACAGCTATGGTTTTGACTTTTCCACATGGGAAATTTGGGGGAGTCTATTGTCGGGGGCAAAACTGTTCATCCCTCCACGCGAAACCATTCAGGACACTTTTGCCTTTCATGATTTCCTCTCCCGTCATGAAATCACCATTCTCAATCAGACCCCAAAAGCATTCGAAAATCTGATGCTCGTGGATGAGTCTGCTGGTGGACTGCATGCCATAAGGCATATCATTTTTGGAGGCGACAAATTGCATCCCGATCGACTCAGCGGCTGGATGGAGCGGTACTGTGATTGTGTGTTGACCAACATGTACGGAATCACGGAAACCACCGTGCACGTGACCGCCAAGCGGGTCGTACAGGAAGCTCAAAGCAACATTGGCGTTGCGCTCCCTGGCTACACCTTGCAATGGGTGAACGATGCGGGACAACCCATCCCGAAAGGGTTTATCGGGGAAATGCATGTATACGGACGTGGGGTTTGCAATGGATACCACGGAAAGCCCGAATTGACCGAACAAAAATTCGGGTCAACTCAGGTGGGTAGATTTTACAGAACCGGGGATTTGGGATGGCAGATTGGTGATGAGGCCTACTACTTGGGTCGGAAAGACCGTCAAATCAAGGTACGCGGGTACCGGATTGAGCTGGGTGAAATCGAATTTCAACTGCAGAGCGTGGTGCCGAATTGTCAATTCATCGCGGCCCTTCACGCTGACCAGCTTGTCACTTTTTTCAAAGGACCTACGGACGCGCTTTCGCCCGAAATGTTTGAGGGAAAATTGGCCGATTACGCGATCCCGAGGCGGTTCATTTCTGTCCAAGGTTTTCCATTGAATGCCAGTGGGAAGGTGGATGAAAAAGCGCTGTTTGCATTGCTCGAAAGCGCTGACCAACCCATCGTTTCCAATTCCGGTGATCCGGCCATTCTCAGTGCGATTCGTGATGTCCTTGGAGACGGCGTTTCACCGGATCGATCATTCATCCAAAACGGAGGGGACAGCATTGGTGCCATTCGGGTCGTCAACAAATTGCGCAAGGCGGAATTGACCATCGCGGTCGCCGACCTTTTTGCATCGCATCCCATATCGAGCTTAAAGACAACAGCTCTTGTTGCCCCCGCAGCAGCAACTTCAACAGCCTCCGAATCCTTCAACAAGGATTTGGGTCTCGCAGCGAGCAAAGAGCGGTTCTGGGTGCCGTTGATGGAAGCGCAAGAGGGAATTCTCTTCGATTGCTTACGTTCTGAGGATGCCTCGCTGTACGTGGAACAATTAACCTACGAACTCCCCGCGACGTACGGTGTACAAGAGATCCTATCAGCATACGAACAGGTCTGCCGTCACAACCCATTGCTCCTTGCCGTTGTAGATCGACAACATGGGCAATACCTCCTCAAAGTCGATCGAAACGCTCCCGTTGAATCTGAGGAAATCACGAGCGCTGAATGGGATGAATACCTGCAAGAAGATTTCTCCCGTGGATTCGACTTGAACAGCAACCTCTCGCGCATCGCTGTGCTTCCGGGAACGGAACGTCATCGGTTGATTTGGACGCATCATCACTTGATTTTGGACGGTTGGTCCCTCGGGGTCTTCAGCCAAGAAATCCTCAAGGCATTGCAGAATCAAGCGTTGACAGACCATGACGAATTCATTCAGCTTGCATGCCGCACGCACATCCACCCAAATCGCGGGAACTATTGGGCTGAACACCCCATTTCGGAAGAAGCTCATTCGCTGCCTCCTGCCCTGCCCACCCGAGAATCCAAAACGACTTATGCGAAGCAGTCTGTTTTTATTCCGCTTTCGGATCCGACCCGCATTCAAGAGGCCGGGGCGTCTCTGCACGCGTTTTGTCTGACCTTGTGGTCCTCCTTTTTGTGCACGCTTTACGATCAGCCGGAACTTGTGCTGGGAAATGTCGTTTCGCTTCGAGATGATGAACACATGGAGTCGTTGGGCATGTATGTGCGGACGCTCCCATTTGTCTATCGAAATAACCCAAATCAATCCGTCGAAGCCAGCCTCGCTGCAACTTCTGAACGCTTGAGGAGTGACGAAATGCACAAACACGAGCGGCTCGGAAAGTCCACGAATGCCCGAACGAACGACCACCTGTTTGTCTTCGAAAACTACCCGGTGGACCACGCTGCTTTGGAATCACTGGGCGTGCGCATTGGGGATTTTCAAGAACGAACTGGAGCACCATGGACCACCTTGGTGTACCCCGTTTCCGGAGGATTTGAGTGGCATGTCATGTTCAATACCGCGCACCACCGTGCAGGTCAGGTTGCGGCCGTCTTATCGCATTTCACCCGCTGGGCCGACCGTTGGAGTTGGCATGAACCTATTGCTCTTTTTGCAGAAAATTTGGCCCGTGAGCCTCAACTCATTGGGCCGGACCGACCGCTAACAAACGCGCACATCCTCGATTTGCTTAAACGGGATTCGAAACAACCCGCCATTCATGGAGCGGACTTCCAATGGGCATACAACGATGTTTGGAATGCTGCTGAGTCCGTCGCTCAATTGTTGCAAAATGAAGGGTTGAAAGACAACGAAGCCGTGGGAATCGATGTGATGACCACCCGGCATTTCGTGAGCTGCATCTTGGGGGTTTGGCTTGCAGGAGGTGTCCCAGCTCCTGTGGATAAAAGGTACCCTGAGGCCCGCAAAAACTTCGTTTACAAGGCGATTTCGGCTCGGGTAGTTCTGCATTCTTCGGAAGACGAAATTCAAGTGGCCGCCCATGCGCATCCCCGTCACACCTTTCCTCCTGCGGCCGGGTTCATTTTGAGCACTTCCGGTTCAACCGGAACGCCAAAAGTGGTCGTTCAATCCCATGCCTGCCTGTTGAATCTGATTCAATGGAACCGTTCCTCATTCGGCATGAGTGACCAGGATGTGATCTTGCAGTTGTCTTCGTTCGGTTTTGATGCTTCATTTCATGAGGTGCTCTTGGCGCTCAGTCTGGGCGCGACCCTGGTGGAGGTGCCCGTGGATGCGCGTTTGGACATCCACGAAATCAAATTCGCGATCGAAATCCATCAAGCAACACAGGCCTGGATTCCTGCGCGTCTGTTGAACGCCGTATTGGAAGTCGACCCCGCCTATTTTGATGGATGTGCAACTTTGAGGCGCATTGTCACCACTGGAGAGGCACTTATTTTGACTGGCGGGCTCAAGGCATTTGTCCGTCGCAGCGATGTGTCGCTATTGAACTACTATGGCCCGACCGAAACACACGTCGTCACCTCATTGGAAATCACTCGAGCGAATCTCCGCACCCAGCCCCCGATCGGAAAGGTTTTAGACAATACCCGCATCCAATTGATGGACACCGAAGGACGCCCAGTTTTCCGAGGTCTTCCTGGTGAAATCTGGGTCGCAGGTGATCCCGTCGCTATCGGCTACCATCAGGAAGAAGATCAAAATGCCGCGGCTTTTTCAACCTTTGAGGAGGAGCGTTGGTATAAAACCGGGGACTGGGGATTTTTGGGATCTGAGGGGTTGCTTGAATTCATCGGTCGCAAAGACAGTCAATTGAAAATTCGGGGGTTCCGGGTTGAACCGCTTGAGGTCGAACGAACGATATCGGAAATCACAGGGGTGAGCCAGTGTTGTGTTTTGGCCATTGACGGAAGATTGCATGGCTTCGTGGTTTGCGGAAGAAGTCTCGATGCTCTGATGGAAGAAAGCCGGAATCGATTACCGGACTACATGATCCCCTCCCATTGGCATTTGCTCGAGGCCATGCCGATGAACAGCAATGGAAAAGCGGATCGAACCGTTCTCATGAACATCGCTGCGGACGAAGAAACCCCGCACATTCAAAGCGATGCGAATTGGATTTCCACGCGCGTCTGGAAAGCCGTTTTGGGGCACGAAGCGTTTCACCCCAATGCCTCATTCGATTCGGTAGGAGGGAACTCGATACTCCTCATGAAGATGCAGGCGTGGATTGAAAAGGAGTTGGGTTTGTTTGTTTCCATTCGGGACTTGTTGCAGCACAACACCCCGGAATCGCTGGAATCCATACTCAGTCGGCAACACCTACCCGAACAGAACCTGCCAGATCGCTTTCCAATCCATGCCTTGCAGCGGGGTATTTTGATACTCGAGGCGGGCCAAAATCTCGAAACACGTTCGCCTTTTTGGCTTGGATTCAAGGCTGATTTATCCCAAGCCATTTCGAAAAAAGCGTGGGAACAAGCCATCTCCAAACTGTTTGATCAATATCCCCAACTGCAAGTGATGCTAGAAGGTGAATTGGGTCGTGCGGAATGGGTGCGTGCACAGGATCTTCAACCCTTTTTGGAGCCCGCATCATCAGCAATTTCTACCTTCAGGAATGCGCTTATTCGATTTGTGCATGTGAACGAATCAACCATCGAAGTCCAATGGCATCATGTGCTTCTTGATGGACTGGGCATCGAAGTCACCTTGAGAAATTTGATGGAAATTCTCGAAGGAACTTTCCAAAAAAGACCGGTTTCCTTTCAAACGCTGATTCATCCGTCATTCGAATCGCAAGCGATCAACATTCGAACCTCTGGTGAAAAGGCCCAAGTGCTGCACACCAAAATGGAATCCCAAACCTTGGAGGCCGTGAATGACTTTTGCCAGCATCACGGACTGAGTCCGAGTGCATTTTGGCAATGCCTCGCAGCATTTTCGCATCAAACTTCCCGCATCGCTGTAGCCGATGTGAGCCAGCATCCGGGGTTCCCGGGGATGTTTACCGCACTCGAACCGATGCAATTCAATTTGACTTCCGAAAGCCCAGCGCACTGGGTGGTACCCGCCAGAACAGATGGAGTGGAGTTGGATGTGGTAGCCAACTTTATGACCATCATGCCCGAAGGCAATTGGGTCAAGCGATTGGAAGTCAGCCAGCCAACCCACTTGAAATACCCCCATGAATGGCAATTCATTGTAAGCGGCTCGCAAATGGACGTTTCTTATTACACCGCCCAAACCCAATCCACAGCCGCGCAAACATTCGATACATTTCAAGCTGCTGTTGCACGCGTCCTAGCATCGGGTAGACTGCAACCAGCCTCCTGTGCGCCGGCCTCAGAAGTGTTCGACGAATTTGATTTCTAATGGAAGCATACCTCGAGCAAGTGGTTGAGAAATTGGCGATTCCTGGATTGCGGAACGCATCAGGGGATCGTTGGGAAGAGGCTATGGGGTTGATGCAAGACCTCATCCGATCCGCTGGATTTGAACCGGAAATTCAGGAGTGGCAGGGTGAAGAAGGGGGGATCTTTCGAAATTTCATCGTGAGCCTGCCCGGTTCGCACAAGCAGAAAATCATCTTGGGTGCGCACTACGATACGTTCGAACAAACGCCCGGTGCAGACGACAACGGAAGTGCCGTGGCTGTTGCGTTGGGATTTCTGCGCGATCACGGAAATCGCTCATTTCCTTACCCCATCGATGTGGTCTTTTACGCTTGTGAAGAGCCTCCATTTTTCGGCACGCCAGGAATGGGCAGCAATGTTCATGCGGCAGCATGCGACCCGGAGGACATTCGGTTCATGGTGTGCTTGGAAATGGTCGGATATTTTTCGGAAAAACCCGAAAGTCAAGACTTTCCACTTTCCTTCTTACGCTGGATTTACGGAGATACAGGCAATTTTCTCATGGGAGTTGGCAACTTCAAATCCATGAAAATGACCGCCCCCTTTATCCGGGGTTTGCAGTCCCGTCGTCCCGGGTTTTACCGAAAGTTTTGGATCCCGTTTGCGTTTTCCGGGATGGACTGGTCCGATCACCGCAGCTATTGGCATCGCGGAATTCCCGCCATCATGATGACCGATACGGCCATGTTCCGAAACGCAAATTACCACAGTGCGGATGATACGGCTCAGACCTTAAATTACAGCCAAATGGCCCATTTTGTAAACGACCTGCATCAGGTGTTTTCAAGTTTAACCTGAAATTGAA
>Ga0255779_1004295_pt1 | contig 13799 bp, 17 predicted proteins | sample 011ome_21_FD_179977 | JGI IMG/M metagenome (GOLD analysis project Ga0255779, IMG submission 179977) | Coastal salt marsh microbial communities from the Groves Creek Marsh, Skidaway Island, Georgia - 011508AT metaG (version 2) | ecosystem: Environmental > Aquatic > Marine > Intertidal zone > Salt...
AAAGTAAGAGATAGGAGAGTAAGAGAAAAAAATTAGTATCATATTGGTCATAATATAATGACTGGGTCAATTCATCTTTTAGTAAAGCATGAATTATGTTGCCACTATATAATGTATAAAAGCTGTAATATAGCTTTAAACATGCATGAGGTTTTGTTTTTGGTTTGTGAGACCCATTTACAACTCACACTATATAACCATGTATACTCTTTAAATATTTTATTTTAAATATATATTTAAAAATTATTTGTGTATATTTAATAGATATAATTAATAATAGAGATGGAATCCTCACTTCTAATTGATTCAGCTAATCTCTATGACCGCATTATTATTAAAAACAATTCAAAAAACAATGATGAATGTCCAATTTGTTTGGAATCTTTTTTAAATAAGCAAATTATGTATTTACCTTGCAAACACATGTTCCATTCGTCATGTATAAAACAATCTTTTCAAAATAAACTTTATACTTGTTCTTTATGTCGCCACGATTTAAAAACGGCTTTAACTAAAATTAATTATAAATTTCCATTATTAGACGATTTTATGTTTTTGTATAATTCATATTTATATTCTAATTATAGTCATGGTCACGGTGACGAACAGTCCGGACAGATACCTTTAATTTATACCTATCTTTACATAACTGACAGAAACAGTGATATAATTGATTACTTATTAGAATCAATTTCTTTATCAGAGACGTCGGATAATATTCCTGAATTGGGAGCCGATTTGGGTCCCTATTTTGGAGCTGATTTTGGAGCTGATTTTGGAGCTGATTTTGGAGACGAAATAGAGCATGAACATTAGTTATTTATTGCATATATAGTATTATTGCATATAGTATTCGGGAAGATTTGTGTATATATTATAAAATAGTGAGCCTATTAACCCGCCAATCAGAGAACCAGCTATAATCTGTTTTATAGAATGTTTTTTACTACTATAGCGTTGCCACCCAGTTAACAACGCTTGACAAACTGCCGCACCAATCATTACGGGATTTTTGAAATAAAGAATAATAAAGGTAAGCTCGGAAACGGTGCATTGTAGATGACCAGATGGCATGCCGTAATTTTCATGGATTGTTAAATAATTTGACATTGTCGGTTTTAAATAAGGAAATTCAGGATCATTTTTGCTTTCGGGACGAGGTGCTTGTAAGGTGTTCTTAATAATCACATTTATATAATGACTTATAATTTGCCAAGCAAAAACAAAAGCATATGGATAGGGACTGCTCATATTTTGATAGTATAGACCAACAACAATAAAGGCAAGCAATATATTAGGCCCGTGATATCCAAGAAAAGAGAGATTTTCTTTTATTTGGTTCATTTCGAACATTTTTTTCTTTTATATATTACACTCCTTTTCTTTTTATGCGTTTTCTTTTTCTTTTTATGCGTTTTCCGCTTGGTTCCTCCGTTTTTTACCGTCAGGCGGCGGCGGCGTTTGCGCGGGGATTCCGCGGATGTTTCGGGTGAGTGGTTGACTTGGCGGCTGTTAATCATCTGATAAATCGTTGTATTCGCTAGACGATAATCGGGTTTTTCTCCATTTTGGCGAGCGTATTCATCTATTTTTTGTCTAATTACTGAGGTGGGGTCGTTAATTTTAAACAATCCAGTAATACCTAATTCCTCTAAGGACATCAGAAGGTTTTTGAGAAAATCGGGGGAGTAATTTTTTTTATAGTCATCGATATGAATAGCTATATTTGCTATTATATTAAAATACAAAGTATCGTATTTGGTGTAGTCATCTCCGGTTCGGAGGTTTTCGGTTAATATACTAGAGTAATTGGCTGATTCAAGTAAGGTGTCCCCATAACATTTATAGATGTTATGAATATTTTCTATGAATTTATCGGTATCTGTTTTAAATACACTAACATGACAATCGGCATAGTTAATGCCATGAGAGAAGTTTAATCGATGGAATGAATTCTTTTGATAACATTTACTACCGACGCAATCATATTTACATGGCGTTTGTTTCTTTACTTTCTCCAAACTGTTTTTCAATTCTGTCTTAAAATTTTCTTCCATTTTAATACATTTCTCGGGTTTAGACATTTATATAGTGTGCATATTTTATAGTGTGCATATAATATATAGGAGAAATGCCAAAAACAAGGATGAATAGAACTATTTTAACAGGGCGCCGCCCGACAAAAAAAAGAGCAACGATGTCTAGCACTACCACCGCAGCAAGCAAGGGTATTGCGGCGGCAATCGTTCCGACCTTTTTACATATGCTAAATACGGTTAAATTATTTCACTGGAAAACATCGAGCTTTGCCACCCATAAAGCGACAGACGAATTGTACGGGAATTTAAACAATAAAATTGACGAATTTGTGGAAGTCATGCTTGGTAAAGATGAATTAGGGGGTCGTGCTAAACTTTTACAGGTGAGTATGATTAAACTCACGGTTTACAGCAATAACAATGCGTTTAAAAAACAGATTGAATCTTATAAAAAATTCTTGATTGACTTATCCAGTGAAAAAAATGGATTTAATACGATAATGAATGCGGATTTATTGGCTATTCGCGATGAACTATTAGCGCATTTTAATCAATTTTTATATTTATTATCCCTAAGATAAAGTTATGTATAAATTATAAATTATAAATTATAAATTATAAATTATAATTTATTAACGGAATGTGTTTACTTGCACATATTAAACAAGAGACGATTGTAAATGTAGTTAATACCAAGCATTAAAACAACCACAATAGAATTCATTATGAAATTCTTATTGCGTTTCATATTCTGAAACAAAAAGACTAAATTAATTATCGCAATTATCATAATTATAAAATAAAACACGGATATTCCATGGAATAACGAACAGTATTTTTTGTCCATCGGCGAAAAAAGATCATTAAATTCTTGAACAAGTGACATATATATTATAACAAATATTTTTTATTTTTTATTCTATTTTTTATTTTTATCTTCTTTTTCTTTGTGTGTTAATTTTACATAAAATATATAACTAAGTCCCATTAAAAATATAAAATTGGGGATAAAAATTCCATACGCACCATTAATTAGCCCATATGAAAAAGAAAGTATTTGGGCAGTTATATTTGCAACAACCCATGTCCAAGGCAAACTAGTTGTATTGTGCGTATCATATATTTTTTGGATTAGAGTACTAAAAGATATTAAACCAAGCATGCCAGCAACACCAACTAAACCTTCGTATTTCCCCATTTGTATATATTGTTAATAGATATATAATAATTTATTGTAATTTATTTAATTTATTGTAATTTATTGTAATTTATTGTAATTTATTTAATTTATTGTAATTTATTTAATTTATATAATGGTTAATTAATACTAACACTTGCATGGTCTGTGAAAAAAATTGAAAACTTTTTTGGTAATATATATATAATAACTCCCCCAACAAAAAGACAGACAAAAACAGACAAAATGGTTTTAATCGTTATTAATGGCGAAGATTTCGAGCAGTGTGACGATTGCGGGAATGTTTGGGATGGTAATGCCCAATGCAATTGTTGGCAATGGAACTGGCAACTTCATTATTATGATCATAACGGCGACGACGACGAAGCAGCAAATGACAGCGGTTACGAGGAATGAATAAACAATAAAAAAATTTCGTTTTTTCTTTTTTATTCCATTCGTTTATTCCTGTTCAAAGCAATCGTTCAATTTTCTCGGCGAATTCATCTAATTTTGGCGGCGTCAATTGCGTATAATCAAGTAGGCGAGTAGTATCGCCATAGGTTTGCGGCTGAACACCATTCACATGAAGCGAGTAAGGCCAGTGTGAAGTGGTGCGGCGGTCTTCAAAATACTTACGGCGTTTTTTTTGCTGAGCGGCGGTATTCTGGGGATGATTTTTCGGAAGCATACAAATGTATTGCACAATTCGTTCTTCGCCAATCTGGCCGTATTGGTTTTGGTGAAAGGTCCGCGAGTCCCACAACACTAAACTGCCAGCGGACACTTTTAATACTCGTTTGGAATCTGCAATCCGTTCCAAATAGTCATGATCAATAAGCAACCAATTTTTTTTGCCAGTGATATTTTTTTCTTTCATATAAGTCTCGTGTAATAGATGAGACCCTTCATACACGACGAGCGTCCGCTCTTCATTACTGGTCAGCGCCACGAAGCCTTGGACACACGCAAGTCCTTTCGTATCAGGCGCTTGGTCGGTGTGTGTCCAAATGCGGTCCTTGGATTTTTGGTCGGACGGGATCCAGCACGACCCATCAAATCCAGTAGTCAGTTCATTCGTTTCCCAAATAGCGCGAAAGGGCGCTTGTACTTCATCGAGGGTACGAAGGTACCACGCATGGCGCTGATGTCCAGCTTGGCCAAATTTGAAAATTCCGTGAGGATCATTCTTTTTATGCTTTTCAGTTATCTGCGGATTAGTGGACAACCAATCTTTAAAATACTCTTTGGCGGTAGCCACTTGCGCCTCGGTAATCACATTATCTATGATTGCGTAACCTTTGGCGACAAGGTCAAACTTGGCCTGCAAGGCGGCGGCAGTAGCAGTAGCACTAGCAGTTGTGGATTGCATTTTACTTTTTGATGAGTCTTTAGAAGGGTTTATGTGAGGTAATATAACTTTTTATATGAAAAGCATTTCAATTTTTTTCACAATTTTATTATTTCTCCCGAGCTTGGACCCGAGCTTGGACCCGAGCTGAAAATGAGATATCGGTGATTAAATAAGGCATGTATTTTGTGACTAGATCATAAAGAGATATTGAAAAAAATTGAATAGTATTTTAAAAAATAATATAAGGCAACCCAAACCAACCAAACCGAGTAAAATGGATACACGCGGATTCGTGAATGTATGCAAAACCATGAAAAGATATCTGGAAGACATTCATTCAGAACAATTTTGTAGCAAATTGTGTAAGGCCAGCTATATGCACATAATGTTCTCCTACATGCTTTCGAACCAAGCGAAATATATCCTCCTCCGCCCTCAATTTGCCAATTTCCGTTTGACCGTAATGAAAAAATGTGATGAAATTCGTCTTGATGCTGAAGATTGCAAAAGCAGATTGGGCGCATGGGGTCTGGGCATCGAAACATACGATGAGTACAACAAGTTAATAGATATTTTACTAGAAATGATGATGTTTTTGGAAGACCACGGCGTGCCCACCCCGTATGCCAGCAGCAAATCGCCGACAAAACCAGTAAGGCCAGTAAGTATTCCGGTTAATGTATTGCCACGACGATCAGCTCGCCTCATGGCCAAGAATAAATGAGCAACACCGCAAGAATTGATGAATAAACGAATAAACGAATAAACGAATAAACGAATAAACGAATAATAAAAAACAATCCTTGTTGCACAATAAGGTTTTTTCACTCTTTATAATACTCTACCATTCGCAAATATTATAGATTTGAACACCCACCATTAGGTTAGATTGAGGATGTTTATCCTCTTTGAATAAAGATTGAAGAGAGATTTAATCTCTTTTTTATTTTATTATATATTATAAAATATTATAAATATTATTTTTGTATAAAAATAGTGCAATGACTGCTATTACGCTACTATAACTTGTATAATAACACCATATAGAACCTTGTGAATCAGTTTTTAATTTTCCATAGAAAAATCCAAATAAAGGTAATACGCATATCGCAATAATTAAAAGATAACTTTTATTCCAATATATAAGAAGCGGTAGAATAATAACAATTGCCCAAATGTAATGTAATACACGATGATAATAATTTGAAGTGCCCCAATCTAAATGACCCATATTTGTTACAGTAGTACATACTTTTTCAATTTTTGAAAAGTGTATAAAATAAATAAGTATAGCACACATAATCGTATAAAGAATCATAAATTGTTTATTTAATTGTGTTAATTTTTTCCAGGGAAAAACATATAATGCGCCCCATAAGGCAAAAATGGGTTGCGAAAATAATGTAAATGGAATTAAAGACATGGTAATAGTTTTATTCCATGTCGTACATCCTTTTCGTGGGTAGTTAGCCACAATAAAAGTTCATCAAACTGCATACCGCACCAACCAATTAAAGCTACACCTATCCATTGAAAATGCGGGATGCCGGAGGTTAATAAATAAACGATTGAAAGAAACGATATTGTTGTTGTGCGTATACTACTTTCAACACTATAACACATTATATTATTTATTAATATTTAAGTTTGAAAATAATAGTAAGAGAGATTATTATTATTTTCTATATATTTCTTATCATTTAATTACTTTTTTGTATACTCGCCAATCTGGCGCACCCCCAGCCTCCGCCTCCCCGCGTCCGCTTGCTTTAAAGATTGCCCCCGAGCTTGGCACCGAGTTTTGACGCAAACCGGAAATGAGTAGGGAAACGGGATATCGGTGATAAAAAAAATGCCCTTAAGAGCACTCTTTTTTTTTGGGACAAGCCTTTATTTGCCTACTATCATTCTGTCACTGTTTATTGGATTTCTTATACCCACTCAATTGCTTCTGGGCATAAAATCGAATAGAGTCATTGGGCGTTTTAATTGATTTATAATGTTCGGGCTGCAAACTTTTAATAGCTTCATACAAAGTGCGGTAGCCTTTGCGCCCGCCCTGAGACGACCATGTTAGAAATTCTGCTCTGGTTGAAATGTTATTCGCCTTCAAAATTTTATTGACCTGTAATCTTAAATCATTTGTTTTTTTCATCTTCTTCGCTGGTGTATTCACTGGTTTCTTAGAATAAAAGTTAGTTAACTGGGTTTGGTGGGAAGGCATGGTTAGATTGTTTATTGTAGATGAGTTCCGTGTTTATTGTCAATTCAATTTTATTCATAATGGTTAACTGGCGCACCCCCAGCCTCCGCCTCCCCGCGTCCGCTTGCTTTAAAGATTGCCCCCGAGCTTGGCGCCGAGATTTGCCCCAAACGGGAAATGAGTAGGGAAACGGGATATCGGTGATAAAAAAATGCCATTAAGAGCACTCTTTTTTTTGGGGACAAGCCTTTATTTCAGTTGTTGAGAAACCTATACCATCTAACTATTTATATTTCACCAAGAATCTCATACCATTTATCTATTTCCAAGATAATATGACCGTAATGGACTTTCCGAGAAGGGGTAGGGTTGAATGAACCCTCTTCCTTGAATAACCTAAAATCTGCCGCTGACAAGGTGATCGTGTCTGGACCTTTAATCAAGTATGGTTCAATCTCACCGATCATTTCGTGCTTGTCAAAAGGTTGTTTTAATCCTTCACCCGATTCGTATCTAACTCCATCGGTATACGTTATGGACCCCCACACACCATGCTCTATTTTCAAAAAGGCCTTCATTTTCTCCAACAACCCTACTAAAATCGGCGATTCCGGTGGAGTTGCGGTGTAATGTGTAATGTATGCCTGAATCTTTTTGCGGAAAGCCCGAACTTTTTTGTCCCTTTCTCGCTCTTCAAAATACGACAAGAATACCAACGATGGTTCGGTCAACAAGTAGTCAAATAACGCTATCACTTCTGACTCTTTTTGAAATGGTTTTTTCAACAATTGTTTGAAGAGCAACTTAAAACACACGTTGTTTGAGTGTATTACTCTTGATACACTCCAATCCTCGTGATCTTCGTCATATTCGTCATCACCTCGCATACCATCATATGGGTGGGGCTCTTCTGCTTGGTATTCTCCCATATCATAAGGAGGAGGAGGAGCAGGTGTAGTTTCTCCTCCTTCTCTTTCATAGGGAGGGGGGGCACTTGATCCCCGCCCTCCCTCTTCGTGTCCTCTATCATAAGTCATGCCGGTAAATTTATATGTGGTCTTTCGCTTTATCTGTATTCGTTATATTGTATCTGGTTCTTTGTGGGGTTGCTCCTTCTAATTCAGTGGAAAAGGATTCAATTTTTTGCAACTTTCGATTTGGTTGTGGAGACCTCTTTGGAGACCTCTTTGTGATATAGTATAATTATTATATAACGACGCTACCACCCCCTGCCTCCGCCTCCCCGCGTCCGCTTGCTTTAAACATTGGCGGCGAGTTTTGCCTCTAAACGGGAAATGAGTAGGGAAACGGGAAATGAGTGATAAAAAAAACCCTGTAATTTTGTGTAAAAAGAGAGAAAAAAACTTACCTGTTTGGGACTATGCCTTTATTTCGTTTTTCTCTCTTCTATTCTATTTTTTCTTTGTATTTCAGAGCGAACGCTCCCACAACTGCCCTTGGACTTCCAGGGGGTGTTCGCCGAGCAATGCTTCTTCTAATTTGCGCGTGAAATGACGGCAGGTGCATTTGCAATCATTTTCCGGTTGCGCGAACATATCATAATCCGGTTGGCGTTTCTTTTCTTGGCAAACAGGACGACCGGACTGATGATGTGCACAACATTTGCATTCTGCGAGAACTCGTCGCATCCGGATCATCGCCAATTCGGGGATTTCCATCATATCGCGCATGAAGTTTATGAAACAGAAGTTGCTTCCGCTGCCTTTATAATACGACCCGTGATTAATCAAGCCACGCATGGCTTTGTTGAACTCGGTTTCGATTTCTGATTGAATTTGAAGCACTTCTTTCAGGGAAGGTTTCAAATTAAACCCAGTTCGTAAGGTCTCGGCGACATGACTCTTTCGCACTTGTATCCCCATAAACATCCAAGCACATGCCACAGATTCTGGTTCAATATTGTTAGCAATTTCTAACATTTTTTTGTGTCGTTTTTCGCTGCTGGATTGGCGGGGAGTTTGTGTGGTGGGTTGTGTTTGTGTCTGCGTGTTTTTGAACAGAATCGCGGGTGGGGGTAGAGGCGAAGACAAGAGACAACAATAGGGACCGGTGTGTGTGTGGTTTGGAGGAGGAGTACGGAAGACGTTTTCTTCTTCTTCGTTGTTGGTTACGCGAAGGGTGGCGATGTCTGGGATTTCATCCTCGCGGTCCTCGTCATAAAGACCCGGTGTGTAAACCCGACCACCCTCGGGGGAATCGTCTTTACACCACTCGGGCGTACTACATTGTATAAGGGGTGGGGGAGGAGTTCGGTAAAGAGGACTGTGTGTGGAGGGAGAGGGAGAAGGAGAGGGAGAGAGCGAAGGCGTGGTCGTAAAGAAGTGGTCTGGTGTTGGTGAGCGTTGCAAGTGCATCTTCCCACCAGTAGACGCAAATGCTGAATTCCACTCGGGCGTAGATTGTGTGGTATGGGCTTGTCCCGCCTGGCCAACTTGCGTGGCGGGGTCCTGAATTGCTTTCCGAAACATGTCAAAAGAGGATTTAATTTGTTGGATTTTCCATTCTTTCTCATCCTCGAGGATTCTCTCCTTGAGCCGCTGGGTGACGGGGGTATATGGTGTGGCTGCCATTTCGTTTGCTTTACGGGTTGCTTTGCTTTTGTTTTGTTCTTCAATTTGTTGTGTGTTATTATATTATAATTTTTCAAAAAGCAATTCAATTTTTTTCACCTACAATAAATTGAATTGCTTTTTGAAAAATTATAATAGACAAGTCCTATTTTCATCCCGCATCCGCCACCCCCTGATATTAATATCATGATTTCCCACTCAAATAACGACGAAACTCTGTTTATTTCTGAAATATTAAATCTCGTCTCATCCACACACAATAAAAATGTAGTAGGCAATTCTCACCTGAATAACAATATTGTCGAACATATTTTTCAAAAATTATCCACACGCCTCGGTATTACTGTTTTGCAACGCAATTTTAAATTTCTCGCTGTTGTAAAATTAAAAGTCAATGAAGCAATTTCCGCGAAAAATTTACATCCTATGATCCACGCCGCTAAGCAATTACACGAAATCATTTCTTGTATAGAACAAGGAATTGTTATCCAATATTAATGTTAATCGGGAAGACTTGCTTCCTTTTAACCCCTTGGATTATTTTTAAAGAGAGATTTTTACTCTTTTTTTACTAATTATTTTATTTATTTACTTTTCAAATTCTCTCATTACATGATACTCTACCACCATCTGCATCCGCCCACTGCATCCGCACCCACCTCTTTCTCCAATAATTTGCACTCTATATACCCGACTACCTCCTTTTCCATTCAAACCGGAAATGAGTAGGGAAACCAGATATCGGTCAGTAAAAAAATCCCGAGAGATTATTCTTCTTTTTTCAATATTTATTTACCCTTTCACAAACACGGCGCATTCTTACTTACCTATTATGCCTGCGCTCCTTTACCCGCATTTCGCGTCATCAACCGAGCCGACCGCCGAGGCAACACTTTCACACTTACCCGCTTCATTGGTCTTTCACTTTCGGCATTTTCTTCTTCCGCTTGGCGTTCATCAAAAGTCTTATCCAGATATTTATTTATTATCTCTAATTTTAGGCGCGACGAACGCCGACGCATGTCGCCTTCGCTTGACAAGTAACACTCCAACTCCGCCAGCGTATCGGCAAAACGGTGACTCAACTTTCCGTGATCGGGAAACATCTTCATGCGATGGTTCCGGCACATCCCGCCATCATTCCATAGGTAACGCGATTTACAAAACTCCTCTCTCTTTCTGCACATTTCCTCTTTAAAAATATCAAAACGACTATCTCGGTTCATCAGCTCTTTTACTTGCGGCAATAAGATAAATTCTATCATCGCTTTCACTGCATATATCTTTTCCTCCACACAGGCCATGGTATGGGGTATTTTTTCGATCTCCGCCAAAAACCACCACAGCTGATCCGTCACATTTCTAAATAATTTTGATTCTTTGCGATCCAACCCGTTTACATGTGATTCCATCTTATTTTATTACTATTACTAAGCTTAATCTTTATCTTTTTTATAAAAGTTTTTCAATTTTTTTCATTTCTTTTACTATATATCCATACCCTACCACCATCCGCATCCGCCCACCACCCTTATCTAATACTTTACTCTCATATACCCGACTAACTCCTTTTCTTTTCAAACTGGATATGAGTAGGGAAAACAGATATCGGTCAGTAAAAAAATTGCTTCATGCAACTCCTTTTTTCTCTCTTATAATTTATTTCGATCCTTCCTCTACTCTTATTCCTCTACTCTTATTCCTCCGCTCTATACTCAATTTCACTTCCCGTCCAGTATCCCACAAATTCTGATTCGCTGTCGTATACTTTCATGCTATCGGGGTCACAATTATAGGTTGATCCGTTGTATGTTATTTCCACGACATCAATCTCTTCTTCTTCCTCTTCCTCATTTTTCGGAATTTCTTCCTCCTGCAGCTCCCCAGACAGCACTTCCGCTACTTCCGTTGCTGCCGCTACTTCCGTTGCTGCCGCTACTTCCGCTACTTCCGTTGCCCCTACTTCCGCTACTTCCGTCTTTTTTTTCGGCGCCCGCGTTTTCTTTTCTTTCGCGGGCTTTACTTCTTCGCTTGTCGTTGGCACTTCCGCTACTTCCGTTGCCCCTACTTCCGCTACTTCCGTCTTTTTTTTCGGCGCCCGCGTTTTCTTTTCTTTCGCGGGCTTTACTTCTTCGCTTGTCGGTTTCACCACCTCCGCTACTTCCCCTACTTCCGTTGCTCCCACTTCCCCTACTTCCGTTGTCCCACTTTCCTCCTCATCTGTCATCGTTTTCATCAACTCCATTATCTTATCATCCACCATTCCACCTTTCGTCAACACCTTCTTCGCCTTTTTCTCCGGACGACCACGCTTCTCTTTCTTCTCCACACCCTCTTCCGTCTTCAAGTACGCTTTTACCTCCTCCAATTCTAACCCATACTTACCGCTCAACTTTACTAACATCTCTTCCACATACTTCTCCACGCACTTCTCCACGCACTTCTCCACACCTTTCAACATATTCGATTTAATACTCATTATTTATAATACGCCTTCGTTATTATTATTTACATTCTTTTTTAAAAGCAATTCAATTTTTTTCATTTCTCCATACACCCCTTACTTTATCTTCCTTCTCATCTCATTTATTACTACCACCACCACCACTACATTCTTTTTATTAGGGGGGCACCCCCCAACCCCCTCTTAGATATTTTATTCTCTTTATTATATTATACTATATACAAATGTCATTTACATTTGAATACCCTGACATATCATACAATCTAGCAACCAATTCTGTTATTGATATATCTTGCAATATAACAAACGGAACTCAACCATCTGGAACAATTTATACTATTACTCCAACACCACCAATTGGAATTAATATTAATTCAACAAACGGAACTATTTTTGGAAATACCTTATTTTCTAGTATTTCGCCAATTACAACATATGTAGTAGACGCGTCATCAAATAATTTTATTACTAGTGCAACTATTACGTTTAGTGTAAATGTTGTTCCCGTTTTTTGGTATCCAGAAACACCATATACAAAAGAATTATTAAAAGATACAAGTATAGTTCCCATTTACTTAACATCTGAAAGTTTTGGTACAACATATACTATTTTATCTTCATCACCTGCATATCCATCATTAACCGATTTAGGTTTAAATTTAAACTTCCTGAACGGACATATAACTGGTATTCCTGATATATCGAGCAATTATACAACATACACAATACGAGCAAATAACGGAGGAGTTATTTATGATGCTTCACTAGTTTTAAGTATTCAAACTCTTCCTAAAATAGTTTATCCAGCTTCTTCATATACTTTAACTCAGGGAAAATCTGTAAATATTTCTCCCTTACCTACAAATAATCCGGATACATTAGTATCATATAATATTTATGGATGTCCTTCGGTCGATGTATTATATAAATTGCCTTATGGATTAATATTTAATACAGTAACCGGAGAGATTAGTGGTATCCCAACAGTATTAACAACATACCGCGAATACATAATTTCTATTACAAATAACATTGGAACTACAACTACAACACTTATATTAAATGTAATCAAAGAATTTTTGGCTCCGCCTGTTTTAGCAGACAATTTTTCATCAAATACATTTTTGACCGATCCAGCAATAGCAATGCGTCGTAAAGCAGAAATATTAAAATATAATAAAAATAGTTCAAAACTATCAAAACAACAATATTATTCACTTTTGGCGCAAGGTAAAGGTCCATATGCAAAGCGTGCTTATGGAAATCAAGGAAGTATGTCATCAAATCCTAATACAAGTGGTCTTCCGCAAAGTAATAATACAATTGTATGTAATTCAAGTAGTAGTACTATTTGTTCGCCTACAAGTTCTTCTGATGTGCCGGGTCCTGTAACGAATTTATGTTATAACCCAAATGTTCCGCTGGTTGGTTATTTACAACCAACGCGTAAAAAAGTTAATATTGGATTTAAATGGCCATTACAAACGGGTGGTTCAATATACAGATAATAATTGTCCACTACATATACAGATAATAATTATACACTATATATATAATGGATAATTATCGGAATAATTCAACAAAACAACAAGTTAAGAAAGAAATTTGTGTGAATAAAGGACGAATATATAATGTTAAAACTAACCGTTGTATTAGAACATGCGAAGAAAAAAATAAAGTTACGCATCCAGTAACTAAAAAATGTAGACAACATTGTAAAAGTGATAAAATACGGCGTATAGAAGATTTTAGGTGTGTTAAAACACTAAAAAATAAACATAAAATATATAAATTTATCAAGAAAATAACACCCAAGAAAATAACACCCAAGAAAATAACACCCAAGAAAATAACACCCAAGAAAATAACACCCAAGAAAATAACACCCAAGAAAATAACACCCAAGAAAATAACACCCAAGAAGCCAGCCGCCAAGAAGCCTGTCGCCAAAAAAACAGGAAAAAAAATAAC
>Ga0255779_1004298_pt1 | contig 13791 bp, 7 predicted proteins | sample 011ome_21_FD_179977 | JGI IMG/M metagenome (GOLD analysis project Ga0255779, IMG submission 179977) | Coastal salt marsh microbial communities from the Groves Creek Marsh, Skidaway Island, Georgia - 011508AT metaG (version 2) | ecosystem: Environmental > Aquatic > Marine > Intertidal zone > Salt...
AGGGCCCTTCGGCCCTTGGGCCCTTCGGCCCTTCGGGCCCCAAGGCCCGAAGCCCTTCGGCCCTTCGGGCCCCCAGGGGACGGCTCCGTCAGTAGGGCTAGGACTACGCAATGGGGGACGAACCTGCAGGTCTCGCCCCAAACGCGCCCACGCCTCCCCCTCGGGCCGGGCGGGCGCGAGGGGGAGGCGTGGGCCCCGCAGAGAGAACAGGATTTGAACCTGTGGAGGCACCGCCTCTTCGCATTTCAAATGCGACGCCTTAAACCGCTCAGCCATCTCTCTCGGCACCCCCCCCTCGCCCCAAGGGCCCCAAGGGTCCCAAGGGCCCCAAGGGCCCCCAAGGGCCCCCAAGGGTCCCAGGGTCCCAAGGGTCCGAAGGAGGGGTGACGCCCGAGGGGGGCGAAGGGCCTCGACCCGCCCTTCGGGACCCCGGCCCCCGCGGGGGCCGGGGTCCCGGGGCCCGCGGGCCCTCACGGGACCCGGGGGCCCACGCCTCCTTTGGACCCTCGGTATCTCTCCCAGGAGTCGAACCTAGAATCTCGGTTCCGTAGACCGACGTGATGCCATTTCACCAAAGAGACGGCGCCGCGTCGGGGCCCTTGGGGGCCCCAAAGGCCCCCGGAACCCGACGCCGCGACCCGACCGCACGCGCCCGCAGTTTCCGCGCGTCGGGCGCGCCCGTCCGCCCTGGGGCCGACGGGAACGCCCTCGCTCACGGAGGACCTTGGCCAAAGGCCGCCACGGAATGCTTGCGCCGGTTCGGCACCCCGCTCCCCACCGCCCCCCGTCCAGGGGACCCCCGGTCCGGGGGCCCCGAAAGGGGGGCGGCGGGGGGGCGGGGTGCCGGACCGGCGCGCGAGCGCCCCTCCCCAGGGCCCGGGCGCCGCGGGCCCGGGAGGCCCTCGGCGCCTTCCGGACCCCGCAGGCGGGGAACCCAGCCTGGATCGTCACGCTGCGACGCCCCCGGAGGCCTGCTCCCCGGGGGTGCTCTCGCGCCGTCGCATCCGACGGCGCGGCCCAGGGGGGCGGCGCCGCCACGGGAAGGCAGGCGATGATGGGCCATCGGTAGCGGCCTCCGGGGGACGGTCCCGGGCCTTGAGGGCTCCGGGCGCCGCGCCGCGGGTCCCCGGGGGCGGACGCCCGTGGGCGCCCCCGCGGGGACCGGGGGCCCCGAGGGCCCCCGAACGCCGATGCCGAACCTGCGCGGTCGATGGCGCTGGATCCTCGCGCCCGTTCCCGCCCCGGGCCGGGGGGCTCGGGCCGGGACGGCCTCGAGCCCCCAGCGGGGGAAGGGGGGGCGCGCAGCGTCCTACTGGCGCAGCGCTGGGGGCTCGAGGCCGCCAGCGCACGGGGGTGCAGGCACGAAACCTCCCGGCGGCCGCCCTCGCGCAGGAGGGCGGCCGCGCGCCCGCGCCAGGCGCGGGAGGGCAGGGGTGCGTGGTCCCCGGGTTCGTCGACGGGCGCCTACCCCGCCGGCCGAGGGGAGCGTGGCCCCTCGTCGCGTGGGCCCCCCGCCCCAGGGCGGGGGCCTCGGCCACGCGCAACGGCATCGGGCGACTTACGGACGGGAGCCGGGCGGCGCGAGGCCCCCCGTCCGGGGGACCCCGCCCGCACGCCCCCGCGGGCCCGGACCTCCGTCGAGGGGAGGCCCGAGCGGCCCCGCCCCCCGCCCCGGCCTCGGGGGGAGGAAGGCGGGCCGCGGGGGACGAGGGTGCTGCGCGCCGCCCCCCGCCCCGTCCCAAGCGACGGGCGGGCGGGCGCAGCGCGAGGTCCCGGAGCGACGCTCCGGGAACCCGCCCCTCCGGACGTCGAGGCCGATGGTCGAACCCCACCCTCCACATCTCCTTCGCCGGATGGCATCCCGGCGCGACGCGGCCTCGGTCCCCCCCGCCGCCCACGGCGCCCCCCCCGGGAGGGGGGCGGGGGGGACGGGGGAGGCCCGGGCCACCGACCCCCGCCCCCCGCGCGCGAGCCGCGGGGGCATCGGGGGCCCGAACGGCGCCCAAGCCCGCAGGCGACGCCACGGCGGGCGAGGGGCGCCCCCGGACGGAGGCCCCCCTCGCCCCCGGCGCCGCACCGCGGCGGGGGACGTTCAACGCACGGGAGGAGACGGGTGATCGCCCCGGTCCGGGGGGCCCGCCCTCCCCCGTCCCTGGGGACGGAGGAAGGGGCCCCCCGGGCCGGGGGTGGCCGAGGCCCGGGTCCTTCGCGGGACCCCGCGCCGTGGCCTCGGTGCCCCCGGGGCGGCGAGGCTGATCCGGGGCGGGACGGCCGCCGCTGGCTCTTCCCCCCCGCGGGGGGGGAAGAGCCAGGGGCGACCGCCCCGCGCCGTCCCAGGACGCGCGCCGGCGGAGGGCGGGGGTGCCTTGTCGGGCATTGATCCAACCCCAGGTTCCCCTAGGGTTACCTTGTTACGACTTAAAGCCGATTGCCTACCCGCACTTAGGGGACGCCTTATCCCCCTCGGTCCCCGATCCCCCCCCCAGAGCGTCCGGCACGCGTGCCCGACGGTAAGGGGGGTCCCGACCAGCTCGCTGGCGGCCGCCCTCGGTCCCCCGAAGGGGACCAGGTCGCGGCCAGGCCTTGTGGGGGGCCGATGAGCCCGCATCCATGAGGGTCTGCTCTCGGCCCTTGACGGGCGGTGAGGGTTGGATAGGTAGGCCTTCGCAAGCTTTCCCCCCATTAGATCTGTACGTGACGCTTTCGCGTCATACAGCTCCCATAATCCTGCTCGCGACGCGGGCCCCCCTAGGGGGGGCCCCGCCGAGCGGCCCCGGCCGGAGGTCCGCCCCCCCAGGACCCGAGGGCTCGGGTCCCCGGGGGAGGCTCACGGACCTCGGCCCGTCCGGCCTTTGGGATGGCGTCCCGAGGACCCCCCGGGAGGGGGGTCCTCGAGGCGCCATCGTTCAAGGATTTACGCCATGGACAAGTCAGCCTCCTTTCGGAGCGGGGCAGACGCCCCTATCCCCACGATTACAGCGGGGCCTTGGCTTTTTGTCCGATCCTTTACCCGCCCGCATCTGGAGCCGATTGCTCGGACCCTAGCCTCCCCTACGCGCCTCCCGGAGGGAGGCGACGGGCGGGGAGGCAGCGGACGGGCTTACCCAGTTCACGATGGGACACGTGGGGCGTTTCACCCCCCGTGCCCTTAGGTTCCTACTCTACCCCGGGTGAGGGTGTGCCCCCATGGCGCCGCCACTCGCAGAAGCGGCGCCCCTCACCGTCCGTGGGTGATCAATAAGGGTTCCCACGGCCTCTTTTGACGGGGCCTAACTTACGTAGGTTCGCTTCCGCTAACCGTAGGCACGCAGCCTAGCGACGGGGAGGCCTCCTTACTGGCTTTGGGCCGTCTACATTGTCCGCTGGGCTTCACACCCCCCCGTTGCCAGGGACGCATGCCAGCGTAGGCTCGATCGATGGGGGTCGACCGGCGTTGCGCATTGCCCCATCGCGCTTGACTGGTCGCACTACAAGTGAAAGAGGGATAGTTCACCGTGACGTGCTGATCCACGATTACTCGCAACTCCGATTTCATGAAGCCGAGTTGCAGGCTTCAATCCAAAGTGGGGACCCCTTTGGAGGATTGGCTCCGGCTCACGCCTTCGCGTCCCTTTGTGTGGTCCGTTGTAACCCAGGCTAAGCCCGATGCATTAGGGCCATGAGGACCTGACGTGATCTCCGTTCCAGCCGCATTTCTGCGGCGATACGCGGGGCTAGCCCGCACCCAACCACAACGTTCTGGCCCACCTCACGGGGCATGAACACCTCGCTGTATGGCTAGTTAAGCCCACCCGCGCCACGGCCGGCCCCCCGCCCCGGGGGGACCGCCCCCCGCCCCGCGCCCCTCTCGCAAGAGGCGCGGGGCCGGGGACGGGCCCGGGGGTCGGGGCACGGGCCCTCGCTCCGGGGGGTCACACCCGGAGGAGGCCGCGGGGGTGGGACGATTGAGCGTGATGGGCCGACGCCCGCCCGCCCGGGGCCTGGCCCCCGGGATGCGTCGGCCCTGAGGTGCCTGGCCCGTCCCATCCTTGGACGAGCCCTTGGGAACACCGAGGAGACTCCCGTCCACTCCGGTCCGCCCCCCCGACCCGAAGGTCGGTGAAGACGGCCGTCCTAGCGCCACGTCCCCCCCGTTTCCCCCCGAGGGGGGACGGCCCCGGGACCCCCCGACGCCCCGCCCCCGTGAGGGCGCGGCGCCGTACCAGGGGCCGCCGAGGCCACAGCGAGGACGCGCCCGGCCTCCGCCCCCCCGTCGCGGTGCCGCCCCCGGTGAGGGGGGCCGCGCCGCGCCCCGGGGGCGGGCGCCCACCGGAACCGTCCCGGGCCCCGAAGGGCCCGGGGGGCCGGAGGGGCGAAGGACGGGGAACGGGGCTCCCACGGGCCCAAGAAGGTGGTGTCCCACGGCGATGGGGGGGTCGGAGGCGCTCGAGATGGCGTCGCCTCGCCCACCCTTTCGGGCCCATCGCGTGGGGTTGGCGGGTGCTCGACCCGGCCGTACGTACGTGTCGCTCGCCCTGCTTGGTTAGACCCGACCCTCCCCCCCGTACGAGGGGGAGGCCCGAGCCGTCCCTAGGGGCACCTCCGGAGTCTATCCCTTCAGTGACTCATCCCCTAGGGCACCCTGAAGCCCCCGAGCATCCCAGCCCGGCGCGCCCCAGGGGAGGTTTAATGCCCTCCGCTACGAACCTCCGCGCCGCCCCGGGGGGATCCGCCGGCCCCGCCCCCCCGAAGGGGGACGGCGCGGGGGCCCCGGCGGCGTGCGGCCCTCGTCCCCCGTCGCCCCCCGGCCGCGGCGCCCCGAGAGGGCCGCGGCCGGGTGGGGGCGCCCGAGGGGGGCGAGGGAAGGGCCCGAGGGCCCCTTCCCCGACCCCCCGGGCGACGGGAGGCGAAGCCGCGGCGTTGCCCACGGGCACCCCGGGCACCCCGAAGGGGCCCGGACCCGTGGGGGAGGGGGGGCATGACGAGGTTGCCTTTGGCGTGGCGTCCCCGTGGTCGGTCCCGACACGGACTTGGGCCGTCCAGCGCCCCGCCTCCCCCCCGCCCCAGGCGCGGGCCCCCGGTCCCTCCCCCCCGGGGGGGGGGACGGACGAGGGCCCCGCGCGTTCGCTGGAACGGGGGGGCGACGAGGCATCCATCCCGCGGGCGAAGACCCGGCCGGGCGTGCTGGGGGATTCGGCCCCGTGCCGTGCGATGCAAAGGCCGTCCACGGGTCCAACGAGCGTGCCGACGTGTCCGATGCGCCAGGCCTTGACCTGAGGCCCCGCCCCCCGCCACGGTTCCAGGCCGAGGCGAGGGGCGAGGGCGCGACACGCGGCCCGTCGTGGTCCGATTCTGGGACCGTCCGGCTTCCCCCGGTAGGCCCCCGCCCCCCCGGCCCCCCCTCGCAGGGGGGCCGGGGGGGCGGGCGCCATGGACCCGTCAACGGACGGTGGGGGGCTGGGCCGTCGGAAGATGCTAGGGCGCGCACCCATCGGGAACCCTAGTCTTGAAACGAGTGTGCCTCCAGGCGCAATGGAAGGTTGGGGGGTGTAACCCGCGAGGGAGGTTTCGTTCGTTCATGAGGACTGAACCCCACAGCTCACAGGCCACGAACTGACGACGGCCATGCAACACCTGTGCTGCCCACCGGTTCAACGGCGTTGACCCGGCGCCCGAGGACGCCGGGGCGGGGCAGCCATACATGCATCGGTAAGGTTTGGCGCGGGTCATCGCATTGCAATGCCCAGGTTCCGCTGCGTTCATTTCACCCCGTCTATTCTTTTGAGTTTCAGCCTTGCGGCCGTACTCCCCAGGCGGGTGGTTTAATGCGTTAGCTCCGCGCCTGGCTCGCCATCCCATCATGCTTACGGCCTCGAGAATGTGGGCATCACCGATCCTTCCCCCGGGCCCGACGCGGGCGCGGGCGGCGGCGGGGGCTCCGTGCCCCCCCCACCGCCCCCGCGCCCGCCCCCGCCCCGGGAGGAACGCCCACGACGCTCCGTACCGCACATCGCACCCTGAGAACCCCCTCCTCGCCCCGGACCCGGGCCCCCCGTCCCCCTCACGGGGGCGGGCGGCCGGGCCCCCGGGCGGGGGGTCCCTTGACGTCCTGCCGATTCCTCGTCCGGGGGATGGCTCCCTGGGAGCGCCTCTGCCACGCATGGCGCGGCGGCGGGGAAGGCCCGCCGCGAGCAGAGCGCCCCAAAGGGTCCCCCCAGGACGGCGCCGGGGCCCCCGTAGGGGCCCCGGCGCCGCCCCGGGAGCCATCCCACCCACGCCCCTCCCCCCAGGGCCCCCTTGGGGCGGGGAGGGGTCTCACGGACGACGCTCCGGGGGGCGACGGAGGGGGCCCGCCCGGGAGGGCGGGCCCAGGGGGGACGGAACCCCCCCGCCCCCGTCGGGGCCCGCGGAGCCACGAGGGCTCTGCCAAAGGGCCTGGGGGGGGCCCTAAAGGCCCCCCTCCCCTTGTATCCCTGGTTTTCGCGCACCCACACGCCTCCCATCGCTCCGTCTCATCCGCCGGCCCCCGCCCGCCCCTTCCGACCCCCCCCTTGGCGTCCCGGCCCCCCCTGGGTCCCCAAGGACCCGAGGGGGGCCGGCCGTACGGGGCGGGGAAGGGGGGCACGGGGGCCGTCGGGACGCGTTCGCGTCGGCCGCCCAGCGCCCCTCGGGGGGGCGCCGCCGGGAACGGGGTCCAACGGCCCAGGACGCGGGCCGTTGGGCGGGTCCTGATGCACCATCCAGGGGAGGAGGGCGGCCGGGGCGCGGACAGGCCCGCGCCCCCGCCGCCGGTTACGCGCGATCACGGCGGGCCGGGTCCTTGGGGCCCCTCACGGGGCCTTCGGACCCCCGCGCCGGGGGTGCGTCGGGCGCCCCTGGCCCCCCCCATGGCCTCCGTCCCCCCTCGCGGGCGGCCGGGGCGGAGGGGGGCCGAGGCCGTTCATGCGAAGCCGGGCCTAGGCCGGCCTCCCCCCTGGAGCGAGGGAGGAGGCCTATACGCGCGGGTCGTAGCCCGCGGCGGGCCGGCGTCGGCGTTCGTCCCGAAGGGTTCAGCTCATGGAATCGGTGGCGTGGGCGGGGGCACCCGCGCGCGTCGCCTCCACCCTCGGCGCCACCCGGCCGAGGGGCGCCCGCCCGCCGGGTCCGCGAAGGACCCGGGGAGCGGGCTCACCGCCGTCGGTGCACCCCCCACGCCCCGCAGGATGGGCCCGGCGGGGGACACTCCCCGGGGCCCGCGCGGTCAAGGGCATCGCACCGGCCGACGGCCGGAGAGGCTACGGCGCCCGCGGGGATGCCGCGGAGCGACCACCTGCGGGGGGGCCCGGGCCCGGGGTCCCTTGGGACCCCGGGCCCCCGACCCCCCCGTCGGGGCACGCACCCCCAGCGGTCGCCCGTGGGGGGGTGCCCGTGGACTGAGACGGGGGGGTCGGGGGCGTACCCCCGAACCCCCCCCGTCAGCGCAACGACGCCTCCGTAAGATCCCTTTGTTGGAGGGAGACGTGGCGTAAGGGTCCAGCGGGGGCACCCCGCCGGACCCGGACCCCGAAGGGCCCGGGTCCGGCGGCGCACCCCCCTGCGCGTGGGACCCCCTAGGACACCGACGACGCGCGCGCCGTCCGTGGGCGGGTTTCCCCGGGCCACGGGCGGCTAGGGCAGGGGGGTGGCCCGGGCGTTGCCCCAAGGGCGTGGGAACGTGGTGGGTGGTTGAGGCCCCGTGCTCGGACGCAGGTGCGCGACCATAGGCAGTTCCCGTCCCAGAGGCCTGGCAACGCGTTCGGACGATCGGGCGGGTCCGTCGGCCCCCCAGGGGGGCCAGCGCCCCGGACCCGCGGCCCCCCCGGGGGGCCCCCCGCCCCCCGCGGGTCGCGGAGGACGGGCGGGCCGCGAGGTTCCCCGCGAGACCGCAGGGAACCCCCCCCGGGGGGGCCGCCCGCCTCCCGGCCGAGGGAGGGGGCTGCGGCCGATCTTTATCTAAGGTACGCCCCCGGCAGCCCGTCGCCCGCCACGCCGGCGGGAGCCCCGCAGGGCCCCCCCGGCGCGCTCAGGGTCAGCGACGGCACCGCCTCGGGATGGCGTGGGGGCGAGGGGTGGGTTTCCCTCTAATTAAACGTCTATATTTGACTGGTTTGACGGATTTTGGCCCGTGCGAGTTCGAGTTCACCCAGCCCGAAGGGGTCGAAAGGCGGAGGCGCGCCGGGACGCGCGACGGTTCCGGGGGCCCGGTACCCCCCCGCCCGCCCCACGGCCCTCGCGGACCCTGGGGCGAGGGGGGAGGGCCGGGCCCTCCACCCACCGGCCGCGCCCTCCGGGACCTGACCCGGGAGGGGCGGCCACGGGACGCACCCCCATGGCCCCCGCCCGCGCCCACCCGGACCCCGCAGGGCCCGGGGAAGACGCGGCGCGCGAAGGCCGGAGGGGTGCCCCCCAGGGTCGTCGCCCCGCCTCGCGTCGGGGCGACGGTCGGCTTCCCAGGAAGCCTCGCGGGAGCGGACCGAGCGCCCGTCCCCAGGGGGACGGGCGCCCGGTCCGGCCAACCTCCAAGGAACGGCCGCCTCGCCGCCGTTCGACCCCTCTCATCGTATGCTCGCCCCGCTTTCCTAGGGTCCTTCCCCGTTTAACGTAACGTCTCCCGCCGGGCAGGATCGACGCGGGCGCGACGCCCTCCCGCCCCCGGCTCCCCCCTGCGGGGGGAGCCGGGACCGGGCGCCAGGCGTCCGCCCTCATGGGCCCCGCGTCGTCGTCGGGCGTCGGGGGTCAACCCGAGGCGTCGACGCGACTCTGTTCGCGCCCCTCCCCCCCGCTCGCGGGGGGATTGGACGGGGCGACGGGCGGCGGGGCGTCCCGCCGCGCGCCGCCCCGGGGGCGAAGGCGTGTCCCCCCCCGCCGGCGAGGGCCCCCGGACGGGATCCCCGCGAGGAGGACCCCGTCCGACGGCCCCCGCGCCCGGGGAGGAACGTCATCCGAGGGACCTCGCGGCCCCCCGGGTCCACTCCGATCGCTCGGCTGACACCGGGGACGGACCCCGCGGGCCGGCCCTCCCTTTCCCCTTCCCCGGTCGGCCTCGAGGGTCGCCCGGGGGAAGGGGAAGGGTCGGGCCGCCGCGAGGGTCCGTCCCCGGGGGCCCCGGCCGCACCCTGGGAAGGGGGGCGGGGGCCCGAGGGGGTCCGTGACACGCATGGGCGTGCCGACCGTCATCCCGCGATGGCGACCTTGACGCGCGCCTGGGCGCGCTACCTCATTACATCTCGGTGGCAGGTACCAACGAACCGTCCGGCGTTCCCCGACGCTCGCGTCTCATGCCCGCAATCGGTCCGTCTCCCCCGCCATCGGCCCGGGGCCCCTGGGGGCCCGGGGTGGGGGAGTCCCGAAGGGCGGGTTCGGCGAGGAACCCGCCACTGACCGTCTCTCCACAAGGCCCCCGTCGCCGCCTGGCGCCATGTTAACTGCGGCCGTGACACCGCGTCCCTCTCCCCACGGCGCGGCACCCTCCCGGTTCGCCCTCCGCCGACGCGGGGGGCGGGCGGCGAGGTCGCCGTGGGTGCCTCGGCTCCGGTCCCGGAGCGCCGTCCCCCGCAGAGGCGGCGCCGCGGTGCCGGCTCCCCCCGCAGGGGGGCCGGCGACCGAGCCGCGCCGCGCCTCCCGCCGGGACGGCCCGGGCGCGAGGGGCGCCGAGCCGTCCCGGCTCGGCGCCCCCCCCGCCCGCCGTCCCCCTGCGGGACGCGCGACGACGGCCTACACAAGGCCCCCACCGTACCCCACGTTCGGGCGGGGCCCCGAGGGGCCCCGCCGTGAGGGGGGTCTCTCAGCGGAGGCGAAAGGGCGCGGCGTGGTCGCGATGGGCCGTCCCAGCCTCCCGCCGGCGCACCCCGAGGGGGCCTCCGCCCGCGCCTTCCCCGCGGGCCGCCCCCCGTCCCGTCCCCGCCCCCCGCGCCCCCCCCGCGAGGGGGAGGCGGCGAGGGGGCGAGGGCCGGACGGGGGGCGGCCCCAGGGGGCCACGGACGGGGTCCCCCCGAGGTGAACCCCTCGGGCGGGGAGACGGCCCGGCGATCCCACACAAGGTTGGGGGTCACGGGCAGGGCGCGTGCCAGACAACAACGTGATCAACGTCACCGAAGGCGCCTTTCTTAAGGGCCCCTCCGTGGGCATGCCTTTTAGGGCAGAGCGTACGGAAGCCGCTCCCGGCGACCACCGGCCCCTCCCCCGCCTTCGACGCGGCGCCCGACGGGTTTATGGACCCCCGGCCGCCCCCTCGGCCCCGCCCCGGCCCAGGCCCCCCCTTCCCCCCCGAAAGGGGGGAAGCGGGGCCCGGAGCGGGGCGGAGGCCGGGAGGGGCGGCCCGGGGCCCAAGGTGCGCGCCGCCGCCCGTAGGTCGTGCGACGCGCCCCCGCCGAAACGTCCCGGCGACGACGGAGGGGCACCGGCCCCCCCGTTGGGCTCTCCCCATCCCGTCCCGGGGGCCGCACCCCCCCGAGCCCCCCGGCGCCCCGGCCCCCGGGGGGTGCGGGCGCCCCCCCTCCCTCGCGGAAGGGGGGAGCGCCCGCACCCCGCCGCAGGCGGCGCGCCGAGGTCCCCGGCGGAGGGCGGTCCCCCGGGGGAGACCAGGGCCCAAAGAAGCTTCCGCCCGGCAAAGCGAGGGCGATACGTCAGGTACTGAGCGTCCCGCGACGGCCCGCCCCGAGGGGGGGCGCACCGCCGCGGGATGCGCCGGGGGTCGTGCCCCCGACGGCCCTGGCTCCCTCCGCGCGGGACCGCGGACGCCCCTTGCGGGGCGCCCGTGCAGCCACGGCTCGGGGAGGGGGCGGACTGGAAGGTTCGGCTCCCCCTTTCCCTGGACCCCGGCCCCCCTCGAGGGGGGGTCCCGGGGCCAGGACACCGGACCGGCCACGGCCGGCATCGCGCGGGGCGCCCTCGGGGCCGGCCCCTCGCCCCGCCCGCGCCGAGGGCGGCCCGCCAGGCGGACCGGGCCCCGGGGGCGAAGGCCGAGAGGCCGAGGGGGCCCGGGCCTCCGCCCCCCACGATCCGCCCCCCGAGGGGGGCGGACGGCCGGGGACGGGGCCTACGGGCCCCCGTCCCCCCGGGGCCCCCCGTCGGTCGGGGGCCCCCGGGGGGCGAGGACGGGCCGCGCGGAAAGGGTCTCAAAGGAGGCACTGGATGCCACCGGGTCCCGGGGTCTCCCCCGGGCCATGCGCCTTCGACCGCGGAAGGGACTGCGTCCACGGGCGTGGGTGAGGGGCCCCCAGGCCCGGGCTCTCCGTCGGGGCGCCCCCCCGCCGGGGGGGCGCGGGGACGGGTCGGGGACGGCCCCCCGGCGGCGCCCCGAGGGGGCGGCGGCCAGGGGGGCGCGCGGTCCCGACGCCCGGGCCGGGGGCGTCCACGCCCCGCGACGGCGTCGTCTCGGTGCCGCCCGCAAGGCCGCAGCCCTGCGTCGGCGTCGTTCGTGAGCGGTCTCCGAGGGGCGCTGCCCCCCGGGGCGTCCCCCGTACAAAGTAACCTTAGTTCATCGGAATGAATCGGTCGACGGCCGTGCCCCATCGACTCACCCTCCCGGCCGGCCCGACGAAGGGCGGGCTTTGGTTCGAAACACTAGGGGGGGCGGCCAACAAAGCCTCGGGCTGAGGGGGAGTGAGGCGGTGATCCATCGGCCCTGGGCTCGCGAAGGGGGCCCCTCCTGCTTCCCTTGTTCGTCCTCGCGATGCGGCCGTTCGCCCGCCGTCACGCCTTAGGGGCGCGGGACGGACTAGCCGGCAGGCCGAGGACGCCCCCCACCCCCCAGGCCCCCCGTGGGGGGCCCCCGGGGTGGGGGAACGCCCTCGCCCTCCCGGCGAGGCCCATGACTCCGCCCAAGCCAAGACGGAGTCCCATGGGGTGCACGCCCCCGCCTCGCCCCCCGGTCCCCCGTCGACGCCCCCCCCAGGGGACGCCGTCGGCCGAGGGGCCCGCCCGAGGGCCCCCCGAACCAGGGGCCCCCGGCCAGGGTCGGAGGGAAGGTCGGACGCCCCCTCCCTTCGGGAGGGGCGCCCGGTCGACGGCGTGCCCTGGCCCGTTTCAGGGCGTGGCGCCCCCCCGTCGCCGAGGGGGCTGCAGCGCTCCCCCCGGACGGCTCCCCCGGAGGCCCCCTACGAGGCCCTCGAGGGACCCGCCCGGAGGCGAGCGACCGCGCATGGAGGAGGTTAAGGGGTCCCCCGTTCCCCCCGTCGCCCCGCCCCCCGGGATCCCGAGCCCCCGCCCGCCCCGCCCCGGACCCCCGCTCCCCTCCGGAACCCGAGGGTCCCGAAGGGAGGCGAGGGTTCGGGGCGGGGCGGGCGGTTCGCCGGGCGGGAGACGGCGCGCCGGGGGGCGCGAGGCTTACCGAGGGTCTACGGCATGGGATCTCGCGGCCCGTAACGTCGCCATGGGGGCCATGGGCGGACCCCGCAGGGTCCGCCGCCCCGACGCGCCTCCTTTCGGGCTATGGAGGGGGTTCGCGCCGGGCCCCCGTCCGTGGTCCGCGGTCTCGCGGCGGACCCTCGCGGGCCCGCGCGCGCGCAGAAGGTCTGGTGGACGGACCGTGGGACGGGGGATGGGACCATCCTGAGGCCCGGGCCCCGCCGCCCGCCTGCAGGGATGCAGGGGGACGGCGACGCCGGGGGCGGGGCCGGGGTGCCGCGAGGGCCCCATGGGCGTCCGCCGTCGGGGTCAGGGTTACGGACCGGCCCCGACGGGGGACCGGCGCCCCGGCCCCCGCCGGCCGGCCGTACCCCCCCGCGGCCCGCGCCCCCCCGGAGGAGGATGCGGGCCGCGGGAGGCGAGGCCGGACGGCGGGGGCCGGAGCCCGGCCCCCCGGGCGTGACGGTCCAGAGGGACCGTGCGCCGTGGGGGCATCGTCCAGGCGTCGGCCGTCCCCTGGGACGGAACCGACGCCGTGCTGCGGCCAACGGGGTGGAGGGCGGCGGCAGGGAAGCCGCCGCCCCATTGGTCCGAGGCCCCGCCCCGCCGCCTCCCCCGAGGGGAGGGTGCGTCTTACGGGCGTAGGGGCCGCGGTGCCTCTCCCAGCAGGCACGCGCGCGGGCGTGCGCCCGGACCGTCCGCCCGCCCGCCCCTCCCGAGGGGAGGGGGAGCCGGCGTCCGGGTCCAGGCGCCCCACCCGCGCCTTCAACCACGTCGGTGCTCGGCCGCCACGGCCCGTCGCGGGGGCTCCCGGCCCCGGCCCTGGGCAGGGCCGGGGGGTCGGGATGCGCCCACCCTCGGCCGCCCGGGCTGCGCGGCGCCCCCCCGCCCTCGGGCGGTGAGGGGCGGTCGCGGCGGGCGGGTCGGGCGTCCCCGGGCCCCCACGGTTGCCCGGGGGGCGGTCGGGGGCGCGACGGGCACAGGGCCTTGGGGTCCTCGGGGGCCTCGCCGTCCCGAGGGACGGGCGGGCCCCGGGCCGGACCTTAGGACTTGGGGCGGGCCCGGCCTCTTCGCCGAGGCCGGGCCTGCCGGGCGTCGATGAGACGGTGGCGCCGATCGCGGCGGCTACGCGCCCGCGGGGCCGCCCCGGGCGCCCCCCGAGGGGGGCGCCCGGGGCGACGCCCGGCCCGGGCGGTGCCCGCCCCGGGGCCCGCGAGGGGCCACGGGACGGGACCCGGGCGTGGCGCGGCGCCGGCCGCGGCCGAGGCCCGGGGGGTGGGCACCCCCGGGCCACCGACGTGCCCCGCGCCCGGCCCCGGGGGACCCGAGGGTCCTTTGGGGCCGGGCGCGGGTGGGACGGGCCCGTGGTCGGCCCGCCCCGGCTACGGCCATGACGCCGTAGGGAGGGTACGTGCGCCCCCGCGTCCTCCCCCTCAGGGGACCCCG
>Ga0255779_1004376_pt1 | contig 13637 bp, 10 predicted proteins | sample 011ome_21_FD_179977 | JGI IMG/M metagenome (GOLD analysis project Ga0255779, IMG submission 179977) | Coastal salt marsh microbial communities from the Groves Creek Marsh, Skidaway Island, Georgia - 011508AT metaG (version 2) | ecosystem: Environmental > Aquatic > Marine > Intertidal zone > Salt...
AAGGATGCGGCTGCCATTTTAGGGTTTAAGCAAAAGAATAAGATTAATGATTATATTAAAGAAGGGTATCTTAAAACTTACGAAAAGAAAGGCAGCAAAAGGATGTGGCTAAGCAAGAAAGAAGTATACAGTCTTCCTCAGCCACTACCTATCCCTCCACCCGAAGAGTATTTCATTAAACTCAAAGCGAATGAACGATGGAAAAAGAAGTCTTCTGAATGAGAATGACTTCGTTCACTAAGCCATTAAATTTCCGGCTGATCAAGTAGAGCATATTCAAAACAAAAGATCGCCAAAAAGCGGCAACCTTGCCGTAGGTTCCTGATAATATTTCCATAACATCAGGAATTATTTGTTGTAATACTCCCGCCCCTTGGTAGACAGGTGTAATCCTAAGATGAAAAGATTCCTACCGCTGTTAATAGTTCCTTCGATTTGCCTGGCTAACTTATTAGATTTCAACCGGGATATTCGACCGATTCTCTCCGATAAGTGTTTTTCCTGTCATGGACCTGACGAGCATGGGCGTAAGGCCAACCTGCGACTTGATATTGAAAAGGAAGCAAAGGATGAAGATCTCATGGCTATCGTTGAGGGAGTACCGGAAGACAGCGAGATGATTTACCGCATACATTCCGATGATGAAGATGAGGTTATGCCCCCTCCTGAAATTGGAAAGCCCTTATCAAGTAAAGAAAAACAAATCCTTGAACAATGGATCAAAGAAGGTGCCGTCTGGGCAGATCACTGGGCTTATGTCGATCCCATCCGCCACCCCACTCCCAAGACTAAAAACACTACATGGCCCCAACATTGGATTGACTCATTTGCACTTGCAGATATCGAAAAAAACAAACTAAAGCCCGCCCCTGATGCCGACCCCGTTACCCTGGTTCGTCGTTTACATTTTGACCTGACCGGTCTCCCGCCCAAGCCAGTTGTTGTAAAAGAATTTCAGCAGAATCCGTCGCAGTCAGCTTTTGCCTCCTTAATCGACAATATTCTAGCTTCCAAGCATTTTGGCGAACGAATGGCCGTGTATTGGCTGGATTTGGTTCGTTATGCCGACACCGTCGGGTATCACGGCGACCAACCCCACAATATATCACCTTACCGGGACTGGGTAATTAATGCCTTTAATAATAACATGCCGTTTGACCAATTCACCCGGGAGCAGCTCGCGGGTGATCTTTTACCTCATTCCAACACTCAGCAAAAAGTGGCGTCCGGTTACAACCGACTCCTGCAGACCACTCACGAGGGAGGCCTGCAGCTTAAGGAGTACGATGCAATCTATGCCGCCGACCGGGTACGCAATGTTTCCGAAGTATGGATGGGGGCGACTGTCGGCTGCGCTCAGTGCCATGATCACAAGTATGACCCTTACACCATTAAGGATCACTATGCCCTGGCGTCCTTCTTTTCCGACCTGGGTGACCGTGGTTTTAACGGAAATTCTCTTCCCACCAAGCGACCTCCTGAAATTCAGATCTACACCTCGGAGCAGCAGGCTAGGATTGATAAACTTGCAGTGGAGATAGCCGAAGCCCTACCCAAAGATATTCTGCCTGCATTCAAAGAGCTCGATGCCAACAAATCAAAATTCACTCAGGAACTGAAGAAAGCGAAAAAGGACAAGAAGGCATATTGGAAGAAGAAGCTTGCCGAACTGGAACCCAAATATCTTGAGCTAACCAACAAGGCTACAATTGACCGCTATCGCAAACTAGTCGAACAAAAGGTAAAGGTGGAAAACCAGGGACGCTGGACCATGATTTCCAGGGCGGTCAAACCCCGTACCATGCGCGTTCTTCCCCGCGGCAACTGGATGGATGATAGTGGGCCTATTGTACTGCCTGCTGTCCCCGAATTTCTCGGAGTTATTCAATCCGATAATCAACGCCTTACCCGGCTTGACTTAGCCAATTGGCTGACCGATTCCCAAGATGGGATTGGGCTGCTCAATGCCAGGGTGTTGGCAAACCGGTTGTGGTATCTCTTTTTCGGTAAAGGTCTTGCCCCTGACCTGACTGATTTCGGGGGCCAAGGCACCCCACCCGATCACCCGCAATTACTTGATAACCTGGCCTTATCTCTTGTTGAAAAGAAATGGGACCTGAAGGCTTTCATCAAAGATATCCTTTTGAGCAGGACCTACCGTCAATCCACCCTTCCTCCGCCCGGTTACCAAAGCTTTCAGGTAGCACGGCGCCTACCTGCGGAATTCGTACGGGATAACACCCTGGCCATTAGCGGTCTATTAGTTCCCATTATTGGGGGTCCCAGTGTAAAACCATTGCAACCTCCCGGGTACTACAGACACCTCAACTTCCCTGTCAGAAAATACCAACCCGACACCGGCAAAGCCATGTGGCGCCGGGGGTTGTATGTTCACTGGCAAAGACAATTCCTCCACCCCATGCTCAAGGCATTTGATGCACCGAGCCGGGAAGAGTGCTCAGCTCAGCGACCGCAGTCCAATACTCCCCTTGCCGCCCTTGTTCTCCTTAATGACCCAACCTTTATTAAAGCGGCAAAATCCTTCGCCCAAAAAATTATTACTCATGGAGGATCAAACATGGAAGATCGTATCGCTTATGCATTCCAGCATGCTGTATCCAGGGCACCGGATACATTCGAACGAAAAACTCTGGCTGCTTTGATAGACCCCCGGGAACCAGGCTCAATTGAGAGTTGGACTCCCGTTGCCCGGGCTATCCTTAACCTCGCTGAAACCAACTTAAGACGATGAACCTTCCATATTCTGCTCATCATATGAACCGCCGTGCCTTTCTTGCTGGGTCCGGACTAAGCCTGGGTAGTGCCGCTCTTCACTCGCTGCTTGCCAAAGACGGCCTCAAGCCCAGCTTCCTTCTGCCTAAAGCAAAGGCTAAACGAGTCATTTTTTTATGCATGGCCGGGGGTCCCTCTCACCTTGAAACCTTTGACTACAAGCCCAAACTCGACGAGTTACACGGGCAGCCCATGCCTGAATCGTTTACTAAAGGCCAGCCGATTGCTCAACTCCAGGGGAAGGAATTAAAGGTACAGGGACACCTTACTAAGTTTAATAAGTACGGGAAAGGAGGACAGTACATAAGTGACTACCTCCCCTGGACGGCCAAAATGGCGGATGATATATCGATCATCCGCTCCATGGTAACCGAGCAGATCAACCACGACCCCGCTCATACTTTCATGAACACAGGTACCGCTATCAGCGGACGTCCGTCCATGGGCTCGTGGATTAATTATGGATTGGGAAGCGAAGCCGAAGATCTGCCGGGGTTTGTGGTCATGACAAGCGTGGGCGGGCGCAATCCCCAGCCCATTGCATCCCGCCAATGGTCGGCCGGTTTTCTTCCAAGTAAATTCCAGGGTGTGGAGTTTAATTCCACGGGCGACCCAGTCCATTATGTCCGTAACCCCAAGGGGGTAAGTTCCAGCCATCAGAAAAAACTAGTGGACACCATCACCGCCCTGGACCGCCATCGAAACCAGGCGATTAATGACCCCGAGACTGACACCCGTATTGCCGCTTACGAAATGGCTTTCAAAATGCAAACTTCCGTACCGGAACTGATGGATACCTCGAGCGAACCTCAGCACATTCTGGATATGTATGGAGCCGTACCCGGAGATGGTTCCTATGCATCCAACTGTCTGCTTGCACGCAAGTTAGCCGAAAAAGGAGTTCGCTTTATTCATCTTTACCATCGCGGATGGGACCACCATGGAGGCCTGGAAAAATATATGGGGCAATGCTGTGAATTAACCGATAAGCCCACATGGGCACTTATCCAGGACCTCAAACAAAGGGGCATGCTCGATGACACCCTTGTCGTCTGGGGCGGCGAGTTTGGAAGGACTCCGATGTATCAGGGAAAGGGGGAAATTGGACGGGACCATCATATAAAAGGCTTCTCTATGTGGATGGCCGGTGGTGGAACCAAGGGAGGGTTTGGGTATGGAGAAACCGATGAACTCGGCTATCACGCTATCAAAGACAAGGTACATGTCCACGACATGCATGCCACCATGCTTCACCTGTTGGGAATCAAGCATCAATTTTTTACGGTTAAGCACCAGGGACTCGACTGGAAACTGACTGGTGTGGACCATTCACGGGTGGTAAAAGAATTAATCGCATAGCCTCCTTTATTTTACTCCATTTCTCAAACTTATCCTAACGCCATGATTTATCGGATCCTGGGATACCTTTTCTTCTGGGTGAGTATTGCCTATTCGCAGGATTATGTGGAGATCCTGAAAAAAAATAAACCTGTCAGGGAAGAATGTAACTCTCTTAAAATGCTAGAGGGGTTTAAGCCATCGCAAGAAACTTCACTGGGACGATACGGAGGTTGGACCAAGAAAAAATACCGTGCAACCGGTTTCTTCCACACCTCTTACATCAAGGACCACTGGTGGATTATTGATCCCGAGGGGTATGCCTTCATTTCCATGGGTATAAACTCAGTAAATTCCTCTATTGCCGGTCCTGACTCTCCGCCTACCCCTGGAAATAGAGCATGGGGAGAAAAAGTTGTAGGGGATCTGAAAGCTCAGGGCTTTAATACCGCAGGATCGTGGTCAGCCGCCCGGGTTATTTCCGCATTAGACCAACCCATGCCCTACTGCCTGCGTTGGAATGTGTTTACCTCCTATCGCAATGAAAGAAAGAAAAAATACCCGTCAACTGAAGAGCCTATGGTGATTTCTCCCTTTGATCCTGAATTTGGTGAATTTTGTAACCGGCACCTAGCCAAAGCCAAAGCCACAAGCCAGGACCCTTGGTTATTGGGTCATTTTTCTGACAATGAACTTTCTCTTCAGGAAAAAGGCATCGTCCAACGCTATCTCAATCATCCCCCGGATGACCCCAATCATATTGCGGCACATAAATTCATGAATGCCCAGGGCAGGAAAAAACCGACAAGGGAAGATAATCACCAATTTCTGAAACTGGTGGTAGAAACGCATTACCGTAAAATCCACGATGCTTTGGAAGCACACGACCCAAATCATATGTTCCTCGGAACCCGTTTCCATGGCCGGGCCTTGGACTCGCCTGCCATTTTTGAAGCAGCAGGCAAGTATGCCGATATTATTTCAGTCAATTATTATCACCGTTGGACGCCTGAACAGGACCGCATAACTCAATGGTCTGAATTGGCGAATAAACCGATTCTTATTACCGAATGGTATGCCATGGCCGAAGACAGCGGGTTACCCGTGAACCAATTTGGGGCAGGCTTTGCCGTGAAGACTCAGAAGGACCGGGCCAAATTTTATGAACACTTCACCCTGGGGTTGCTGAAAAATAAATCATGTGTGGGATGGCATTGGTTTAAATATCAGGATGGTCGAAATAATGCGGGCGTGATCGATGAACAAGGCCAACCCCATAAGGCACTTTGGGATAAGATGAAAAACCTAAACACCCAAGCCTACCCCCTGAAAGAGTTTTTTGAGATTCAGCAGTAACAGCTTTTCAGAAGCAGTTTCCTAATAATTGATTAAAATCTCGTAAGTTCTCCTGTGTATTTTTACATATATTCGGTAATTCTAAACTATTTTCTTCATGAACAACGAATCATCTCCAACCAATTCCGGGCCTTTACCAGAAAATCCCCGACGAAATTTCATTCAAAAGTCACTACTCGGGGCTTCAACAATTGCTGGCTTAAGCGTGACCTCCACCAGCCATGCTGCGGTTGAAAAAAAAGGGGATGAATTTGATCCTGAAATTACGAACGAAGTGGATGTCCTGGTTGTGGGCAGTGGATCTGCGGGTATTACCGCAGCACTCCAATCAGGCAGGGCTGGAGCCAAGACCTTGTTGGTTGAAAGAAGTTTTCAACTGGGTGGCACCACCACCACCGGAGGGGTCGCCTACCCCGGACTGTTTGATGCCTGGGGCAAACAGGTGATTGCCGGGATCGGTTGGGAACTCGTGAAAGAGAGTGTGGAGCTTGATGGCGGGAAGTTCCCTGATTTCTCAAAAGTTCCCCGGGCTCACCACTTCAACCAAATCCATATTAATCAATTTATTTTTTCCTTACTGGCTGAGGAAAAATGCAGGGACGCCAGTGTGGATATCGCTTACTATGAATTTCCCTCCCGGGTTACCAAAACCAAGGAAGGGTGGCAGGTCGACTGTGTGGGATTTGGCACCAAGCGAAGGGTACTGTGCAAGCAAATTGTAGACTGTACTGGGGGTGCTGAAGTTGTCGGGTTGCTGGGGTATGAGAGGCTTCGTGGTGAGGAAAGGCAACCGGGATCCTATCTCTTCAAACTTGGGGATGCCCATAAACCAGCCACGAATCAATTGCACAGGCTCTATGTTCACGGTGCCGACTCCACCAATTCAAGGACCGCCACCCTGGCCAACCTGACCGGAAGGAAATCAATTTTAGAAAAAGTAAGAAAAGACAAAAAGCGCCTCATGCACCTCCAACCTGAAACTGGATTTCGGGAAAGCTACCGGATTCTGGGAGAAACCTTGATCACTGTAAAAGATTACACCTCCGGCCGTCATTTTGAGGATGCCGTCTCCTATGCTTTTTACCCGGTTGACTTGCACACGCGTACAGGCGTACGACCAAAGCCTCTAAAAAGAGGCATCATTCCCACCGTTCCCCTCAGTGCCCTTATACCGAAAGGGAGTGAAAACATTATTGTTGCCGGGCGTTGTATCAGCAGTGACCGGCTGGCTAACTCGGGACTTAGGGTACAGGCTGCCTGTATGGGCATGGGTCAGGCAGCTGGGGCAACCGCGGCCCTCGCAGCAAAAACCGACACAACCCCTCTCAAAGTCCCCCTGAGTGACATCCACGACCTGCTCCGTAAACACCAAGCCATTATTCCAGGCAAGTCCTAGGCTGATTTGAAAAGAAGACGGATAACCTCCCTTTTCAATGCCCTACTCTTTGTGGTTATGGCTGTCTCGGGGGTTTATGCCTTCACCCAGCCTTTCTCGATTGAAATTATTGGCCTTCACGCCCTCTCCGGCTTTGTCTTTATTGCGGTGGTTACAGGTCATATTCTTAACAACATTGTTCCTCTCAAAAAGTATTTCAAACACGGCACTGCCCTGGGGGTTGGCCTGGTTGTCGCCCTAAGCACCGCTCTTTTTTATTCCCAACCTGCCCCGATAAAGGCCGTTCTTGGGTTAAGCGGCAACCTAGGACCGGCCCTTGACCTCTTCCGGTTTGAAGATCATGGCATGACCTACAAGTACTCTCCGGACCCGGGCTACAAAATGCTTTTAGATTTACGAAAAGGGCCCGGCTATGACTCTGAAAACCCGCCCCATTTGGCTATTTGGTTGGAAAACCAGTCTCTCTATCACATTAAAACTTTACATGCATCCGATTTAAATGACAGCAGGCAACAACTACCCTATTGGGCATTTAAAGTTGAAGGCTGGGAAAAGGCACAAAAAGAAGCCGCTGCCAAAAAAGTGGCATTGAATGAATCGGTAGATGCGATTTCTGATGCCACCACCAACGGCTCCTTTGACCCGGCAGATTATATTTTGCCCAGGGAGCAAAACTCTTCAATGCCCTACCGGGTACTCATTGAAATCAACCAGCCCAACGATCCATCGAGCAAACTGAAAGATCAACCTTCCCTTGTTTATGAAGTGGAAGTGGACAACTTTGATCCCCGGACTTTTCAATTACTTGAACTTGTTGGTTATCCTCGTTTTGACGAAGAGAAAGATGAATGGTACCTCAGCTATATTGATCAGAGTATTGAATCCGCTTTCGAAATCATAGACAGTGCTCTTTTGCAAATAGAACGTTCTCAGGAACACTCTATCTTTCAGTCACCTGCAAACCCAGGCAACTGATGATAAACTCTCTTGGGCGATCTTTTTTCCTCTTTGCTCATTCCTTGCAGTAAGATTTTTAAGAACGGTGACATTACAAACTTAAATGACCTCGCCTTCTTCCAAGTTTAACCCCGACAATATTGTTCATGATGTCCTCCAAGGAAATAAGGACAGGTTCCGTTTGCTGGTAAAAGAGTATGGTCTTTTGGTCCGGGGGTTTTTATCAGCAAGGGTGTACTACTTGGAGGATGCAGAGGATTTGGCCCAGGAGACCTTCCTTGTCGCTTTCTCAAAACTTTCGGCATACAAATTAGGAACAAACTTCCGGGCATGGCTTTTGAGTATTGCCAAGTTTCAACTTACCAACCACTGGCGGAAAACAAAAGGGAGAGCCAACACCATGGATAAATTCCGTCATGACATTGCCGATGCCATACAGCCAGAAATGATGAAAGCATCCAATCAGCTTGAAAAAGAACGAATGGCCAAGCTGCTTGCCTGTATTGCCAAACTACCGGACCGCACCCGACATTTGATTCGTGCCGGGCTTGATGGCGTACGGGTGGAATCCCTCGCGGAAGAGTTGAAGGTAAAACCCAATGCAATTTATCAAATACGTCACCGGGCACACATAGCTCTGCGCAAGTGCATGGAATCTGATGAGCCCGAACCTGTCTTATGAATAACTTCGACAAAGACCAGGACTTTCTTGATTTGCTTGCGGCCTGGCACGAAAACAAAAACTTGTCACCTGCCCGTCGTAAATCCCTGCTCGACCGGCTCGCCAAAGATTCAGCACTACGAGTGGAACTTGCCGGTGAGATCGAGATGGCCGGCCTCACCCGGGCGGCCCAGGCAGGAGAGCCTCGATGGCTGGAACTTGAAGAAATCCTCGAGCCCGAAAACTCGCAAACTGCAGGCTTTGAGGATGCGGTGATGGAGAAATTGAAAGCCCCGGACTCAAGCATATCTTTCAAAAGCTTTTCTTTTCCACAGCTTGTGTGGATTGGACTGGCCGCCTGTGTTCTCTTTTTATTTTCCAATTTCTTCTCAGAAAAACCAGAAAAACCGGGTGTTGCGGAAATTATTCGCTTCGAAGGGAAAGAGAATTCCAAAGATTTGAAAAAGATTCTCACCCAGGGTGAGGAATTTTCTTTTGAGCATGGTCTGGTGGAAATGGCGTTCCGGGAAAGTGGCGTTCATCTCGTTGGTACCGGCCCCCTACAGATGACTCTTGTGGGCAACGGCCGGGTTTTTCTAACCAAGGGAGAAATCAAATTAGTGGTCCCTCCTCAGGGGATTGGCTTTGTGGTCGATACAATGGAAAGAAAATTCGTTGACCTTGGTACAAGTTTTGTCGTCCAAGCCAGCCCACAGGGTTCTAAAGTTCTTGTCCTGGACGGTGAAATTGCGGTTGGAGAAAGAAATAACAATCCTAGCCAGCTCATGCGCAAGGGTTCGATGGCAGACTTTGATCGAGACAGCAAAATGAGACTACGCTCGGGCAAACCCAGTGGTGTTCCCGAAATCTCACTTCCGCCGATGGTGCTAAGACCTACTTCCCTGCCTGGTAAGATTCTCGGATTCCCAAAAGATCCCTCGGAACTGGATAAAAACAAACATTTCGATCACGGAATCTCCAAACAATTGCTACCCTTGGTACAAGCAGGCTTTGAGAGAGAAGACTGCCTGCAAGGCCTTATTTCAGGACGCCCCTTACGATTTAATGGAATTGCCGGAACCTATGACCGCTTTCCGAAAGCTGCCAGCCTCAGAGCTTATAACAGTAACCTCGGTTGGCTGGCTTGGTATGAGGGCAAAATAAAAGCTCCCCAACCTGGCCGGTATCGATTTTGGGGATACGCAGATAATCATTTATTGGTGGCAGTGAATGGAAAACCTGTATTTGAGGGATCTCGTTACGACTCAGCCTTCCGCAATCATCTCAATATCTTTCGCAACAATCACCCATCCTTCCCCTGCCTCAACGCCAGGGCTGGTTTCGCCCGGGGGGAATGGTTTGAAATCGCCGAAAGCACCGTTGATATAGACTTGCTTTTTGGAGAATCCAGCCAAAACCAAACATCAGGTATTTTGTTGATTGAACGGGAGGGCGAAGCCTATGAAAAAACTTACTGGGGCCAACCTAAATGGCCGTTATTTCTGACCGAATTCCCCGAGGAAAAACAAGTTGCCGAACTGGATGCCCTTCGCATTCACATGGAGGAAAATATCCAGGGATCCTTTTCCATTTCCCGGGATGCGGTTTGGCAAGTGCCTTCAGGTTCCTGATTTTTCTCTCCAGTTTTCTCGTTTCCTGTTTGCTTTCAGGGTAAGGCCTTGAAAATATTTTAAAGTCACAATCACCACCACTTATGAATCATCAAAAATTCCAGCTCCGCTTCATTGCCTATTCCCTGTTTCTATTTTCATGCCTGCCGGTTCATGCAACCGTGGACCTTTTTAACGGTAAGGACCTGAGCGGATGGATTGGGAAAAAAGAATTCTGGAAAGTCGAAAATGGCACCATCATTGGCGAAACTACCAAAGAAAACCCAACCAAAGGAAATACTTTCCTGATCTGGGAGGGCGGAGAGGTCAAAGATTTTGAATTCTCCTGTCAGGTAAAATTCCAGGGAAATAACTCCGGTGTTCAATACCGCAGTCAACCCGTAGGAAACCTCAAGGATTGTGTCCTTCGTGGCTACCAGGCTGACCTCCACCCCAAACAGGATTTTTTTGGCATGCTTTATGGCGAAAAATTTGGCAAGAGAGGCATCATCGCCAAACGCTGGCAGAAAATTGAAGCCCGTGCTGATAAAAGGGTGAATGTGATTGGTTCTGTCGGGGATAAAACCCAACTTGATAGCACCAAGTGGAATAAACTAAGCATAGTGGCGGTGGGTAACCGACTGATTCATATGATCAATGATGTAATCACGGTGGACATCACCGAAAATCATCCGGATGCGATCGCCAAAGGTTACCTCGGTTTACAACTCCATCAGGGAGCTCCCATGAAAGTTGAATTCAAGGAAGTGAAATACCGTAAGCTCAGCGGTAAAGATGGTGATAAAGCGATCAGGCAGGTTACGGGAGGATAACCTGACTGCATACTAAGGAAGCTGCACACCCACACATTTCCCGCTCAATTTTACTCCAACTTTTCTATTCATTAATGAGAAAACTGATAGAATTAATCCCCTTCATAACTGCCACCCTCTGCATCTCCGCAGAAAAGACTCCCCATGTTCTCTACATCCTTTCCGATGATCAGGCTTGGACCGACTACGGTTTCATGGGACACCCCCACATTAAAACCCCTCATTTAGACAAGCTTGCCCAGGAAAGTGTGCTCTTTGAGCGTGGCTATGTACCCACTGCTTTGTGTAGACCATCACTCGTTACCTTAGCCAATGGGCAGTACGCTCACAGGCACGGTGTCACGGGGAATGACCCATCACCCAACAAATACCCATCTGCAAAACTGCAGAAGCAGGCAAAGACTCAACTGATTTCCTACCTGGACCGTTTCGACACTCTTCCTGACTTGCTTGGAGAAAAAGGGTACCTCAGCCACCAAAGCGGTAAATGGTGGGAGGGGAATTTTAAGCATGGTGGGTTCACCCATGGGATGACCCGTGGCTTCCCGCAAGCTGGGGGGCGTCATGGAGACGACGGGCTAAAGATTGGACGGAATGGTCTTCAGCCCATCGAGGATTTTGTGGATCTTGCCATAGCCGGGGAAAAGCCTTTTTTTCTATGGTATGGGGTATTTCTTCCCCACACCCCTCACAATCCTCCCGAGCGCCTGCTCAAACCATACAGGGAACTCGGCCTCCCCTTACCTATTGCCAAGTACTATGCAAATTGTACCTGGTTTGATGAAACCTGTGGTCAACTCATTGATATTTTAGAGAAGAAAAACCTGCGCGATGACACTCTCATTGTCTATGTGACTGATAATGGTTGGATCAACCGAACCGACAAATCAGCCTACGCGCCACGCTCCAAACAAACCCCCTACGAAGGTGGTATCCGTACCCCGATTATGTTCTCCTGGCCGAAGGGGAACCTGAAGAACGGAAGGCGCAAGGATGTGGTATCCTCCATCGATCTCTTTCCCACTGTTCTGGCAGCAACCGGAGCCCGTACACCGAAAAGATTGCCTGGGGTAAATCTCCTCGAAAATTTAAAGACAGGGAAGACGATCGAACGAAAGAGTATCTTTGGTGAAAGTTTTGCCCATGATATAGCTAATATTGAAAACCCCGAGGACTCCCTCCTTTTTCGCTGGACTATCGAAGGAAAATGGAAACTCCTTCTTACCTATGATGGCGAAGTAAACCGCTACAAGACCACTCATCCACGCGAAGAAAAGCGCCCCCAGTTGTTCAACTTGCTTAAAGATCCTAAGGAGGAAAACAACCTGGCCGACCAAAACCCGGATGTAGTGGCAAAACTCGTGGCCAAAATCGATAATTGGTGGCCGGTTAAGGAGCGCAAGGCAGTAAAAAGGTGGGAATGAAAATTTTCTCAAAATCTCAGCTTGGTTTAAACTTTATCCATTCATTTTCAATCTTGCGAAAAATAATCATTTTTAAATCCGCATTGTTCTTTTTCACCCTTAGTGTTGCCGGGAAAGACAAACCAAACATCTTAATGATTCTGGTCGACGATATGGGATATTCCGACTTGGGTTGTTATGGGAGTGAAATCGAAACACCCAACCTGGACAACCTTGCCGCTAACGGTCTACGCTATACTCAATTCTACAACACAGGCAGGTGCTGGCCCACCCGTGGTTCCTTACTTACTGGATATTATGCCCAGCAAATCCGGCGGGACAATTTACCGATGAGAGGTGGCGGGGGCCAAGGCAAGCGGCCAACCTGGGCTCCCCTTATTCCCGAATTTCTCAAACCAGCAGGTTATCAGAGTTATCACAGCGGGAAATGGCACATTGACGGAAAGGTTCTTAATGCAGGATTCAAGCGCTCTTGGCATGTCACCAATCAGGACGGCTTTTTCAGCCACAATGCGAATTTACTCGATGGCAAAAAGTATAACCCAACAAAGGTGAACAAGGATTATTACTCCACCACTGCCACTGCCGATCATGCGATTAAGTTCTTGCAGGATCACCAGCAAAATCACGGTGACCAACCCTTCTTTCAATACCTGGCTTTTATTGCCCCGCATTTTCCCCTGCATGCCAAGCCCGAAGATATTGCAAAATACCGGGACCGTTACCTGAGTGGATGGGACCAACTCAGGGAAGAACGGTTCGCCAAACAAAAAAAAATCGGTCTGCACAAAACTTCGCTCTCCGCTCTCGAACCGGAAGTCGGCCCACCCTATGGCTTCCCTAAGGCGATCGAGCGTCTAGGGACTGGAGAAGTAAACCGACCCCTAGCCTGGAATACCCTCACCGATGAACAGAAGCGTTTTCAGGCAACCAAGATGGCCATCCATGCCGCGATGGTCGACCGGATTGATCAGGAAGTGGGCCGCGTTATCCAACAACTCAAAAAGATGTCCGCCTACGAAAACACCCTGATCTTTTTTGCCTCAGATAATGGGGCCAGTGCCGAGATCATGGTGCGCGGAGGCGGGCACGATCCGAATGCTCCCATGGGTAGCGGGGAAACCTACCTCTGTTTAGGACCTGGGTTTTCCAGTGCTTCAAACACTCCCTTCCGCAGGCATAAAACCTGGGTGCACGAAGGAGGGATAAGCACGCCTCTCATCGCCCATTGGCCCGATGGAATCAAAGCCAAAGGAAAGCTTAGGCATT
>Ga0255779_1004388_pt1 | contig 13611 bp, 8 predicted proteins | sample 011ome_21_FD_179977 | JGI IMG/M metagenome (GOLD analysis project Ga0255779, IMG submission 179977) | Coastal salt marsh microbial communities from the Groves Creek Marsh, Skidaway Island, Georgia - 011508AT metaG (version 2) | ecosystem: Environmental > Aquatic > Marine > Intertidal zone > Salt...
CTCCACCGTCAATAGAGACGGATTTTTGTGTGCAACAGGAGGACTGGCCATCCAAACCGGCGGCTGTGTTGAACAGGTTTGCGACGCCGTTGGCATCCAGTCGGGGGTGCGACCATCTCAAAAAGTAGCCACCTGGCTAGATGGCAAAATCTACGATCATAAGAACGGGGGCACCAGCCGGATCATTCGCGAGGTCGCCACCTCGGAGGCAGAGGCGGAGCGCGTGCTGGGTGCCCTAAAGCGAGCCCGAGGTTGGTACCCGCCCAGTAATGACATCAGTTTTGAACAGTGGCTGAATCAGTTTACGGACAACAAGCGGATTCACGGTATTTTTCAGGCGACGATATCGTCGTTGCTCACCGTCAATATCAACGAACTACCCGCCGGCGAATACTTTACTGTCATGGAGCACAATGCACCGATTACCTTCGGCTTCATTGAAGGCGGCAGCATTCAGCTCTGGGAAAAGATGGCAAAGCTGGTAGAGCTAGCCGGCGGCGATGTGATGACTGGCGCCGCGGCTAAAGCTATCCACACTAAAGACCACAAAGTGACCGGTGTGGATTTCAGACATCAGCAACAGGACTACCACGTCACCGCACCCATCGTAGTGAGCAACGTGGGGCCCGCCGCAACCAACGACTTACTCCCCCCAGATATGGTGGAGATGTCTTACCATCGTCAGTTAGACCGCGTGTCTCCAACGGCGATTATGTGGCTGCATTTCTCCAGCCCCGAACTCCTAATGGAGTACTCCGCTTTAGCCGTGGGTTGTAGTCGACGTGTCAATATGATCGACGTACCCTCCTTCGAGGCCGAGGGTGTAGCGCCACCTGGACAACACCTCTATACCGTGGGCGGTGCCCCCCTCGACTCCCTCAACCCTACCGACATCAAAGCGGAGTTTGAAGCTCTCATGGAGGATCTTAGAGAGATCTTTCCGGGTTTTGATGAACGAGCAAAGGTTCTGACCAAAACATGCTATCGCGGCGATTGGCCCGGTTTTCGTACTATCTCGGGCTCCAGGCCCGGGCATCGGACGCCGGTCATGAACCTATACAACGTGGGAGATGGCGCAGGCCCCTCAGGATTTGAGGGGTCCATGGGGGCGGCAAAGTCTGCGCTGATGGTAGCTGACGACGTACAACAATTTGGGCCGGCTCTTTGATGACATCCTCTGGTCCAATTCAAGTGGGTTTAGTAGATACCTCGTGGGCAGCCAGAGGAGCTTTGCAAGCACTGCAGCAAAAATTGAAATTAAGCGCCTCACCAGAACAAGAGTGACACATAATCACGTTGCCGCCCTTCCCTTGGGTCAACCACTTATCAGCCCACTTGTGCAGCGACATCGCCACAGGCATGTAATCTCCGCCCTTCTCAGTCAGCTCATATTCAAACCGGTCAGGATTAGTCTGATAACGCACTCGATTCAGAAGCCCTGCATCAACCAGTAGCTTCAACCGATCAGCGAGGATATTGCTTGATATTTCAAGGGCACGCAGAAAATCGTCGTAGCGCTTCAATCCATAGAGCGCGCAACCCAGTATCAGGTTATTCCAGCGGTCTCCCAATATGTCCGCGGCGTGAAAAAGAGACGCATCTTTTGCTTTGTTAGAACCCGCGGCAACTTTGGAGCGACGCTTAGCGGCATGACTGCTTGGGTTATTTCGGGTGTATGTTGGATTTGCGATGCTCACTACCGTCTGAGCAGTAACCGCCTTGCCACATCGGTTACAGCGACAGACAGGCAAAAATTGTTTGCCACACCCCCGGTGAAATAATTTCGGCGGCACGTCTAAAACATCTTCGGTTAGCCACCGGTGTTCCCAGGACCACAATGACAGGGCAAAGTCATACAGTCCAATACCCTTGGGCGTCAGCCGATACTCATAGCGCACTGGGGAATTCTGGTAGGGGTTGCGGTAAACGATTCCCTGATCAACCAGCATCTTCAAGCGAGTCGCCAAGGTAGAGCGCACTGCCCCCGTATGACTCAACAACTCTTCGAAGCGGTGACGACCCTGAAACATGTCTCTAATAGTCAATAGGGTCCAGCGATCACCGAGCAGGCTCAGACTCTGCGCAACCACGCTATCGCGCACGCGCTCACCGATGCTAAGCGCTCTGTCCTCATGCGGGTTAACCATGTATCTACTTTCTCCAAATGATGCACGCGGTGCCAGAGTCTTTCATTGCCCACAGCAACAACGTCACTTTCGCGCCAACGTGACTAAGATAACACGCCACCCCCAATGATAGTTTTTTAATAAAAGTAATTGGATGTATGATGTGCCCAGAGCCAAATAACGATAAGAGCCATTAACAGCCGTGAGCTGTAAGGGGGGGGCCGGTGATAAGCATTGGCGTTTGGATTGCGCTGCTTATTTTAGTGGTGTGGATCATTGCAATAATTACTGTGGATCGAAAGGTCACAGGTGTCATTACAGCGAAGAGCTTTACTTTTCCGCTGTTTTTCAGCGGTTATATATTGCTCTGGAGTGTACCCATATCCTCCGAAGCCTTGGGAAGCTTTGCCCAGCTGCACCAGACATTTGTCTATATCGCCGGTGTATTTCTAAGTCTGGTGTGGCTTATCAGCGTGGTAAAACGCGACAGTAGCATTATGGATATCGCCTACCCGCTGACAGCGGCTATACCCACACTTTTAATTATCGTCTCCCGCGGAACCTGGTCCGCGCAGGAGCTGATCATTCTTGGACTGGTGTGCTTATGGGCGATCCGCCTAGCGGCACACATTGGCATACGCAACTTACCCGAAGGTGAGGATGCCCGTTACGCCTCTTGGCGTAGAAAGTATGGCCGGCACTGGTGGTGGTGGAGCTTTTTCCAAGTGTTTACCCTACAAGGAGTACTCATCACGCTGTGGTCTCTACCACTGCTGCTCGCTCTCGATAAACCCTCAGCATCGATCTCGCCCATTCATTTTCTGGCCTGTGTTGTATTCGCTATAGGATTTTTCTTTCAAGCCTTAGCAGACCACCAGCTGGAAAAATTTAGAAAAAATCGCAAAAGCCCAGCTGAAATTCTCGATACCGGGTTATGGTCATTATCGCGCCACCCCAATTACTTTGGAGAGGCTCTGATCTGGTGGAGCTTTGGCATATTGGGGCTAGCCCATCCCTGGGGTCTTTTGGGATTACTTGCTCCACTTTATGTAACGTGGTTCATGAGTCGCGGCTCCGCCACACCCATGCAAGAGCGCTATCTGAGCAAAAAAAAGCCGGGCTATGAGCAGTACGCTGCTTCAGTTCCTGTGTTTTTCCCTAGATTAAAGCGCCACTAATCATGCTAAAGGATCACGTTGTTATTGTTACCGGCGCTGGTAAAGGGCTGGGAAAAGCCTATGCACTCCATCTTGCAGCCGCGGGTGCCAAGGTTGTCGTCAATAACCGGCGACACCCTGGCGAGGATGATAGTGAGACCTCGGCTATGCAGACAGTTGACGAAATTCGGCGCAGGGGAGGCATAGCGCAACCCAATTACCTCGATGTCTCTGACGCCCAGAGCGGATCCAAGCTAGTTGAGCACGCCCTGCTCGCATTCGGCAATCTGCACGCCATTGTGGCTAACGCAGGCGTGGAATCCATTGGGCGTTTCGAGACCCTAGACAATGAGACGTTCAGTAACATCTTCAACACCAGTTTTTTTGGCGCTCTTCATCTCGTTCAAGCCGCTTGGGGCCACTGGCTTACAGCGGGCTACGGCCGAGCTGTCTTGACCACTTCTGGCGCAGGACTTTATGGCAATCACGGACAAACCGCCTACAGCGCAGCTAAAGCAGCCATTATTGGACTCGTTAAGTCACTCGCGTTAGAGGGCGCGTCAAAGAATATTCGCGTTAATGCCATCGCACCCTATGCGGCTACGGCGATGACCAACCCCTTCCTTTCCGACGAGGGTAAAAGGCTCTTAGGTGCCGAGAAGGTAGCCCCCGTGGTTCAGTACCTATTGAGCCCAGCTTGCAGTCTCACAGGGGATGTTGTTGTAGCAGGGGGTGGCGTCGCCAGAAGAGCAGCATTTTTCGAGGGCCCGCTGCTCACATTGGAAGATGAAGTCTCCCAAACCATCGCCGCGCTTTCCCTGGAACAGGGCCATAGCTTTAACTCGGCCAGCGCATCCTTCGAGCATCTCTACAACACTTTGATTGAAGGCATCGACGGGAACACTTTTGAGTAACAGCAACCTTCATTTTCAATTCATCGATCAAGCTGCCGCTCAGCGCTATACGCAAGTCGGCGCTTGGTCGGATCATATTCTCTACGACTATCTCGCGGCACACGCGGATGCGCATCCAGATCGAGAGGCCATAGTCGATCCCCCCAATACCCAGACGCTGTTCAATTTAGACGCTGAAAGGCTCACCTGGCAGGAGTTGCGCGTACGCGTAGAAGTCATTGCACACGAACTGTTGGCTCAAGGTATAGGTCACGGTGACGTTGTTATTGTTCAACTGGGTAACAGTTGGATCGCCGTTGCCTGTCTTTTTGCCATCACAAAGCTTGGTGCAGTTGTCAGCCCACTCTCGTTGCAGAGTCGCGTTGCCGAGCTCGATCACGCCTTGGACGCACTTGAACCCACGGCTTATATCGGCGGCACTTTTTTTCGGGGTTTTAATCACGCAAATTATTTTCGGCAGTCCTTTCCCAATTTCGCTGGAGAAATTATCGAAGTTGAGGATCTAATTAACGCAAGTGCACAAGAAAGGGGTCACAAAGAGACCCTACAAGGCAATCCGGTCTCAGCGGATGACATTGCCACCATATGTTGGACCTCCGGCACCGAAGGTAAGCCGAAGGCAGTACCCAGGACGCACAACAATTGGCGGGCCAGTGCGCTGGGGGTCAGTGACGGCTTTGGTATGGGTGATAAGCCCGAAAGAATCATGCTGCCCTTTCCGCTGATTAATACCGCAGCCATTGGTGGAGTGACTATGCCATGGCTGAATAACGGCGGTACGCTGGTGCTTCATCACCCCTTTGATATTGATATATTTTGTCGTCAGGTTGTTGATGAGCGGGTTTCTGCAACCCTTGCATCGCCACCAGTCCTACAGGCGATGCTGTCCTCAGATATCATTCGACAGGCAGGTAAAGCTCTGAATTTAAAGGCTGTCGGATGCGGTTCCGCAGCCCCAAGCATCCCTCTATTGCAACACTACGAGGAGCAGCTAGGTATTAGCATCATTAATATGTTTGGCGCCAATGAGGGCACCTTACTCTGCAGTGACCGTACCCTGATTCCAGATGCCGAACGTCGCTCGAGCCACTTTCCCCGGGTCGGCTATGCCCACGTCACTTGGCCAAATCGAGCCGCAAACTGGCTGCAATCCAAACTTATAGATCCCGTCACCGGCGAAGAAATCGACGGTGATGACAGCGCCGGAGTACTCGCTGTAAAAGGTCCGTCGATTTTTCCGGGTTATTACTATCGCGGCCAATTCAACCGCAGCTGTTTCACAGCGGATGGCTTCTATATCACGGGGGACTTGTTTCAGATAGCAAAGGATGACGAGGGACCTAGACTACTCAAAGTTATTGGCAGACAAAAAGAGCTGGTCATTCGCGGGGGCTACAATATTTCACCGCTAGAGGTGGATTTAGCGCTCGCAGATCTCCCCGGCGCTCGAGAATTTGCGACGGCCGGAATAAGCGATCCGGTCTACGGAGAACGGCTATGTCTTTACGTTGTGAACGAACCAGGCGCCAAAATTTCTCTGCAAGATGTGCAAACGCACTTGAGCCGTCAGGGCCTTGCTAAAACCAAATGGCCTGAGCGCCTAGTCAGCGTTACCGAGCTACCCCGTAACGCATTGAATAAAGTCGTGAGATCACGACTCAAAGATGCAGCGTTAGCCGATGACGTCTGCGATGACGGCTAATCAAACCTCTCGCTGCCGCGAGGGTTGGGCTGGCAAGATATCAAGCAGGTAAATCGCAGCCATCTACCCAGGTGGCGTGGAAACCCACATTGAATCGTCGGGGCATACGCAGGGTGGCAATAGGTCCCTGCGCAATATCTCGGGCGTCAAAGATCAAGCAGCGGGATACCCAATCATATTGGCTGTGGGTGTAGGTAATGACATAACCGTCATCCTCCGCCGCTGTTGCAGACAACGGCGTCCGGGGCGCAAACCATGACTCACTCCCACTGACCCCTTTACCGTAATCAAAACGCTGGTAATTCAGCGTCTCAAGATCAAACTTAACGAGACCGTCGAAAGTTTGGCACCTGCCTTCAACGGCGGCATCATCGGAATTCCCGGGTAATACCTGCAAGTAAGCGAAGCGATTTTTTACCCCCACATAGTGGTTATTAATCGTGGGGAACTCCAGGTTCAATTCGTTCAATACGCGCTCGTGGGTCTGGCCAGTTTTTAGGTCAAACCGCCATTCGTGAAGCTGGTGAGTACGTCGCCGCTCGGCTAACTGCGAGGCCAAAGGGCCGTCTTCGGGATCGCGGTTGCCCCCCGGATTTGGCTGCCTGCACCCCACCATAACAAGGGTATCGCCCTCCTCCCAGCAATTAACGATATGCAGGATGTAGCACGACTTAGCCTCAAACCATTGCACATCGGCGGTACTGCCATAGCGCGGAATGATGCCAAAGCGCGCAGGGATATCCGCATGAAAACGAACAACGCGCTTCTTGTGCCGCATGAGTATTTCGGTGTCATGGAAATATGGCAGGTCATGGAGGATGGAGTAGTTCTGAGTGATACCAAGATCGTGGGGCGATCGTGGTCCGGGGAGCTCTATGGGCACATCAATGCGAATATCGGATTGAGTGTTCGCCACTCCGTAAGTCATGTAAGGCTCGACATCCTGATAGTTGAAAAAGATCAATTCGCCGGTGCGCGGATCGACTTTGCTGTGCGCCGATAAATTGTGATTAAGCGCATTATTGAGAGTCTCGGGACCAAGGGTTTCCAGAGTCATTGGATCTATGGCTTGGGGACAGCCCGCTAGGTACCACAGGCTCATTAATTTGCCCTGATAGAAAATAATGTCTGTATTCGAGTTGTCCTTGATAGGCGACCCGGGCAAGTCATAGTTAAAAGGGCCACACAGACCCGGCCAAATTGCATGACCTGCTTTTTCCTCAGCAATAAAAGCCGGGGTGCGTATCCACTTGGACTGATAGGACGCCTTGCCATCCTTAAAGTAGGTGGCGTGTAACATGCCATCACCGTCGTAATAATGATATCTGCCCGTTGGCTTAAACCGTTGGTTGGGTCCGTTTACAACGTAGGCGCCATTTAGATCCTTGGGTATTTCCCCCGACTCAATAAGCAGATCGCTTGCGGCAAGCTCGCAGTCAACCGGAGCGAACAGGCCATGCAAATATGGATGATCCACTTCCCAAAGCCATTCAGGCACACCGGGTGTAGCTTCACCTTTGACAGAAGTCAGGTGGACGTTTCTCTGACTGATGGGCAAAGCATCAAGATTGGGTCTGTTGGAAGCACTCATCCGGTCTCTCCTTTCATAAGCTGGCACAGCTAACGCTACAAACGCTCTATCATTATGGCCGTGCCGGATCCAGCAGCACCGCTGGTAGCCACAACACCGGTTTTAAGATCGCGACGTTCAAGTTCATCAACCAAGGTACCCAGCATGATCGCACCGGTAGCGCCCAAGGGATGACCCATGGCAATACAACCGCCATTTACATTCAACTTGTGTTCGGGGATTTCCAGCTCGTTTAGGAGCTTTATCATGGTAGCGGCGAAAGCCTCATGGATTTCAAAAAGATCAATGTCTTCAACGCTCAGACCGTGATTGCGCAGCAACTTTTGAGTTGCAGCTACGCATCCGGTCAGCACCTGTAGGGGTTCGTCGCTAGCATTAACCATGGCGCGAATCACCGCTTTTGGAGGTGCATCAATTCGCTGTGCCAGCTCCTCATTACCAATAAGAACCAAGGCTGCTGCATCTGCCATAGCGGGCGAATTGCCCGCCGTATGCACATGGTTAATTGACTTAAGCGCCGGGTAGCCCTGCAACTGGAGCGCATCAGCGCCAGCCTTGCCAATGGCTTCAAAGCTAACAGGCAATGAACCTAGAGATTCCATAGTCGTCTGTGGCCGAATGCATTCGTCGGCGCTGACCGTTAACTCTTTGTACCCATTGTGGATAGGAATTACCGAGCTGAAGTAGCCCGCCGAAGAAGCTTTAGCTGCACGACTCTGACTTTCAAAAGCGATGGCATCAACATCCCGTCGATTAGCCCCCTGGAGTGTTGCAATCAGGTCGGCGCCGCTGCCCATCAATAAAATTCGCGCAGCCACCGCGGTTGCTGGATCTTTAAAAATCGCAGCGTGATCGCTCATCATAGGCACGCGGGACATCATCTCAACGCCCCCGGCTAACGTCGCCTGCTCCTGCCCAACCATGATTTTCATTGCAGCAACATTGATCGCATCGAGACCCGAGGAGCAAAATCGGCTGATGGTCAGACCGGACACTTCGCTCGGCCAGCCCGCATAGAGCACGGAGGATTTAGCAATGTTCCCTGCTTGCTCTCCAAACTGTGTAACACAGCCCAAAATAACGTCGCCCACGAGAATGGGATCAAGACCATTGCGCTGGGCAATACTGTGGTAAAGGGGTCGCAACAGCTCAAACGGAGAAAGATCAGCTAACCCGCCATCCGCGCGGGCCCTACCCCGCGGCGTTCGAATTGCGTCGTAAATAAAAGCTTGTTGCACTGCCGATGACTCCTCGCGTTTTCATCTCCATTCACCATTGAGCAGAGCGAATCGCTAAAAAAGGGAGCATAAGCTCCCTATCTTAGTTCAAAAATCACCCTACTCACTTCCAGTAAAAGTTAACGCTCAATCCGTAAGTTCGCGGTGGTGCAAAAATACGCGTCGCGCCAATGTACGAGCCGTCGATGTGGTGGGTGGAATACAACTCATCTGATAGGTTCTTGCCCCACAGCGAAGCGTCCCATTGTTCATTCGGCGCTGTGTAGGTTGCCGACGCATCCCAGATGGTCACATCTTCCTGCAAGCCTCTCGGATCGTTGTCTACCTCAAAGTGAAACTCGTCGGTGTAGGACACGGTCGCTAGAAAATCCAGAGAGGCACCATTGGCCATAGGGAAGCCCAAGTCGGCCATCACCGACCAGCTGGTTTCTGGCGCTCGCGGCAGATCTTTACCCGCGTTGCTACCTTCGGTGAACTTAGCATCCAGGGTTGCATAGGAGCCAGTGAGCTTAAAGTTGTCACTGAATACAAAGGCAACCTCCGCCTCAATACCATCTGATGCGGCCTGGGCATTGGATGCCGTCAAAACACTATTGGTAAGCACCCAAACTTGAAGATTTTCATAATCGAGGTCGAAATAGTTGGCATTAATTCGGACCCGATCGTCCATCCATTGGGTTTTGAAACCTATTTCGTAGTTCGTCGCCAATTCTGGCTCGATAGGAACGGCCGCTAACTCAGGATAACGTTGGGTGCCGTTGAAAGCGCCACTCTTGAAGCCTTCTGAATAGGTGGCGTACACCATATGATCGTCGGTGAAGTGATAGTCCACACTGGCCCGCACTGTGGTTTCACTCCAGGAGTCGCTTGCGGACACTGAATAAGGCGGACTAAATAGCGGTACACCGCTTGCAAACACCGGCGATGAGTTCGGCACTGGTGCGGCTGTGTCGTTATCGATACTCTTTTCGTCGTCGGTGTAGCGAGCACCAAAGGTCAAGGCCAGTGCCTCTGTCACGTTATAGGTGAACTGACCAAAGACTGCGAAACTATCGTTCTCCGAATTCTGAAAGAAGTCGGCGGTGCCATCACCCAGCACGGCTAAATGAGAAGCAGGATCCCACCAGGTGTTAAACCGCTCAAAACGCTGTACTTCCTCGCTGAAGTAGTACAAACCGGCCACCCACTTTAGGTTGTCTGTATCGCCGGCCAATCTAAGTTCCTGGGACCATTGCTCCGCTTCCTGCTCGGCGCCGTCGTCTACCTCTTGCAGTCCAGTGCCCCCTAAGCGCGCAGATAGCTGCGGATTGAGCGCCTGCCACCACTCGGACTCACTCTCTCTGTAAGCGGTTATCGATGTTAATACCGCCCAATCTAAATCCACATCAACACGCGCCTGAAGGCCTAATATCTCTTTATTCGAGTACTGTTCTTCGTCGTGATTTGATTTTCTGGGGTTGTTACCAATCGCATCATTGGCCGCCTGACTGCGCGCGAGATACGTGGGATAAAGGGGGGTGACAACGCCGGGATAGTCTGAAATTTCTAGATTGGTGAGAAAGCGGTTATTACCACTGGTATCGATATCCGCGTAGTCGAATCCCAGTAATACATCTACAGATTCCGAGGCCGAGATCAGCAGTTGTCCGCGAACGCTCTTGGTATCCTCGTCTTCAAGCTCCTGGCCCGTATTGATGTTTTTGGCAAAACCATCGCGCTTGCGGACATTCATGGTGAATTTTCCAGCGATGGTGTCAGACAGCGGTCCATTCACATAGGCACGCAGATTACCCAAGCTGTAGTTGCCCGCGGTCAAACCGACTTTAGCTTCAAATTCCTGCTGGGGCTTTTTCGTATAGATATTGATGGCGCCACCCGCAGCGTTTCGTCCGTAGAGGGTACCCTGGGGGCCGCGAAGTACTTCAATCCTTTCCAGATCATATAAATCTGTTGATGCGCCACTTGGTCTGCCCAGATAAACATCGTCAATGAATACAGCCACTGCAGGGTCCGAGCCCGACGAGTCATTGGTATTACCAATACCCCGAAGGAAAAGCTGAGGCTCTGTGATGTTAAACGCCGTCATCTTGAAGTTTGGCGTCCGAAGGGCAACGTCTTCCATGGAGATGATATTGCCTTCGTTAATCAGCGCTTCATTGAAGGTGGTTATGGAGATAGGCACATCTTGCAGACTTTGCGAGCGGCGTTCTGCCGTAACAATAACTTCCTCAAGTGCGCCGGTCTGAGCTGCAACCTGTGTCGCCAGACCACCCAGAATTGAAGCGGTGGCCAAGGTTAACAAACTGACTCGAAATGCCCTCTGATCCTTTATTATTTTCATGGATTCCCCCAGAGTTAAATTGTAGGTTTTTTTAATAAAGCTATTTTTTCTTAGTGGTATCTCTACGTTTATGGAAGACAAAACCGCATTAATTGCAACTTTGCGCGCAGGTTTGTCCCAGTTCATGCCAGCGTCGCATCGACCTTCATGAACCGTGACAAATTGATAATCTCTTAATCAGTTTGTTAGTGCAAGCTGTAATGACGCAAATGGATCACCCTCGCAGGCCTCCCGTCCAACGGGCTAATCGCCGCGAAATTAGCGCACGGCACTCTGGCCTCTTTTAGCGACAGGGTGATCAACCTGAAATTTGGGTAGAGCCGTAGACGATGGCGACTGGCGACTGGCGACTGCAGAGGATATTAGTCCTGGAAACGTACTTGAAGAACTGCCTCGTTCGCCAAGGCGGCGGCAATCACCCATTCAGGTCAAGAAACAAGAAACATCGGTGCTACAACCAGGGGCAATTTGGTGTGCTCGAAATACTTCACAGATCAGTCCCAGATGGGCGGTGAGAACCATTGCTCCATCAACCGTCATGGCATGTGGTTTGCTTTGGGTTTGCCGGCACATTTTCGCGCAGCCTGTAATTGTTGCTCACTTGCAAAAGGTTGACTGACATCAGCAGAGACAATGCAAAATTTTAGAGGCACTACCTTCGCTGTTAAAAAACTGTCCGTATATGTCAATTGCACCTGCCACCCTTAACGTAGGATAGACCGACAAAAATATAAGAGTTCCACTGACATGCAATCTCTATTCAGCGCCACCCCAAATGATAGGCCGTTACCTCGAGCTCTGGATTTATTGACAAGCCTCCAGGAAGGTAGCTTGAGCGCTGAGGCACTGCTCAATCAGACTTATCAAACCATTGAACGCTGGAACCCGGCGGTTAATGCCATATGCACGCTACTTCCATTGGAGGCGGTACAGGGCCAAGCTCGCGAGATTGATCGTCTGCGCGCGCGGAGCCAACCTGTTCCACCACTGGCAGGGATTCCCATTGCGGTTAAAGATCTTGCGGCGACCGCAGGTATAAGAACAACGATGGGGACTCCAGTAATGAAGGATAACGTCCCCGAGACGGACTGCTTATTGGTGGCAAGGCTGCGAGCGGCGGGCGCCATTATTATTGGTAAAACTAATACCCCAGAATTGGGCGCTGGATCTCATACCTTCAATCCCATTTTTGGGACCACACGAAATCCCTATAACTTTGATCTCATTGCTGGAGGCAGTAGCGGTGGTGCCGCAGCGGCACTGGCAACTGGGATGCTCTGCTTGGCAGATGGCAGCGACATGGGGGGCTCACTCCGCAACCCTGCCGCCTATTGCAATGTAGTGGGGATGAGACCAACTATGGGGCGCATACCCACTTGGCCACAGGTATCAAGCCGCTTCGCGCGCATGGCCGTTGAGGGACCAATGGCGCGAACCGTGGAAGACTGCACGCTACTCCTGCGATTACTGTCGGGCCCCGATGCTCGTGACCCGCGTTCGCTATACGATAATCACGGCATCGACGAGCGCCTTCTTGAAAGAGATACAAGAGGGGTTCGAATTGGCTGGTCAGCCGCCCCCGCGGGATTAGCCATGGAGCCCGCATTGAGGTCACTGCTCGAACAGGTACCCGAAACCTTGGCACGTTTGGGCAGCGAGGTGGAGGCCACGGCACTGACCGAACTTGCGGGCGCCATGGATGTGTTCAAAACCTTGCGAGCCGCTGCCTACGCCATGCTCGCGGGTGACCTCTATCAGCGGGGACATCAGGAGATGAAGCCCACGCTGGCAGAGAACATCAAACTAGGGTTTGAACAAACCACTAGGGACATTTACACGGCAGAACAGGCCCGTACCGCCATGACCACTGCGCTCGCGGAGCTATTCGAACGCTATGACTACTTGGTCATGCCCACCACCCAGGTAATGCCTTTCCCCGTCGAGTTGGAGTATCCCTCCGAAATTGACGGAGAGCCCATGCACAGCTACATCGATTGGATGGCGGTATGTTGTATCCTCAGCCCCTTCGACGTGCCCTGCGCCTCGGTACCCGCTGGCTTCAGCGCAGAAGGTATTCCCTTTGGCATTCAAATTGTAGGTCGACCTGGGGATGATCAAGGGGTGATGCAAATGGCCTACGCCTGGCAACAGCAGACCCAACATTGGCGCACGCCACCAACGCTGGGTTAATGTTATGAGTAAAAGTCTAGGAACCAAACTTCAGAACATCATCGAACAACGCGTTCCTGACCCGCTGACCTTCGCTTTGATTCTCACAGTCGTGATGGCGGCACTTGCCCTGGCATTCACCGACACAAAACCCGACAACTTGCTCCTGCAATGGGGTGATTCTCTCAGTGCGTTACTGAGCTTCACCATGCAGATGACGTTGATCATTATCACGGCCTTTGTACTGGCACACACTCAGGTTGTAGCAACACTGTTAGATCGATTAGCTGGACTTGCACAAAGTGCCAACCAGGCCTATGTCCTAGTCATACTCACCAGCGCTACATTCTCTCTGCTCTCCTGGCCGCTGGGA